>Ga0315298_1000179_pt1 | contig 126602 bp, 115 predicted proteins | sample WHS_1_MG_FD_203077 | JGI IMG/M metagenome (GOLD analysis project Ga0315298, IMG submission 203077) | Extremophilic microbial mat communities from Washburn Hot Springs, YNP, Wyoming, USA - WHS_1_MG | ecosystem: Environmental > Aquatic > Thermal springs > Hot (42-90C) | place: USA: Wyoming...
GCGAACAGGATGGTCGCATCTGGCGCCGTGATCATGATTCCTTCGGCCGCCGTCTCGACGATCTGCCGGTAGAGGTTAAGGTCCCGGGATGAAGCGCCCTTGCCAGGCAGGGGTGGCGATTCCGCCCCGTTGTCCGATGTACTCTGTTCCGGCGGCAACCTGGCTGGCTCCCGAAGCCGCATCAATATCTCTCATCGGATGATGAGGGGTGGACACGCAGGATATTTGCGGGTAGGCCACGACCTCCCTGGGCTGCTTCGCGCCATAATCTTACCCATGGGCTACGAAAAAGAGCTCGAAACCGCCCGGCGTCTTGCTCTGCAAGCGGCGCAAATAGCCCTTAGGCATCGAGAAAAAGGGCTGACTACCGAAATCAAAGCCGACCTATCCCCTGTTACCCTTGCCGATCGGGACTGCGAGCGGCTGATCGCTGCCGCGCTCGATCAGGCTTTTCCCGAGGACGGCCTGGTGGGCGAGGAAGGCGCCTTGAAAGCTTCCCGTTCCGGCCGGCGGTGGATAATTGACCCCATAGACGGCACGGTGGATTACATTCGCCGCATTCCTACGTGGTCGGTCTTGATTGCCCTCGAGGACCAGCAAGGCGTCGCCGCGGGCGTCTGCCACCTGGCTGAGCAACAGCAAATGTACTTCGCCGCCAGGAGCGCCGGTGCTTTCATGAATGAGGAAAAGCTGCGCGCTTCAGCGGCGAGCGATCCCGCGCAAGCTCTGCTTTGTGTCAATGGCCTGCATCTGGTTAGCGCTCTGCCTTGGGCCGAGCGGCTGCTGCGCCTGATAGCCGGCTTCCACGCCGTGCGGAGTTTCGGCGGCTGCCAGGATGCCATGTTGGTTGTCTCCGGGCGTGCCGACGCCTGGATAGAGCCGCATGCTCGAGAGTGGGACTTGGCTCCGTTGAAAATCATCGCCGAAGAGGCCGGCGCGGTGTTCTTTAACTTCAATGGGGAGGGCAGTATCTATGGCGGTAATTGCGTTATTGCTGCTCCCGGGCTGGCGGCGACGCTGCGCGCTTGGCTGAGCGACTTACAGGCTGAGCTCCGCGCAGGCGCCTAGCCCCCAGGCCCGCGCGGGGGTCTGAGATAATAATTTCGTGCCCAAAGCGCGCGATCTGCTGGCCAGCTTGGAGCGGGCGCAGCAGCAGCTCCGCCTTTTCCAGCGCATCAGCCGGTTTATGGTCAAGGAGATGAGCCTGCAAGAGGTCTTGCAAGGTATCGTCTCCCTGGTAGTCGAGTTCATGGGCTGCGATGCCTGTCTGCTTTACTTGATTGACAATGACGACCTGGTCTTGTGCGCTTCCAACACGCCGCATCCGGATCAAATCGGCCGCGTGCGCCTGAAACTAAGCGAGGGGCTTACCGGGTGGGTGGCGCGCGAGCGTCGCGTGTTGGCCATTCCCCGCGAGGCCTACCGGGATCCCCGCTTTAAACTGTTTCGCGAACTTCCCGAGGATACCTACGAGGCTTTCCTTTCCGCCCCCGTGATCGCGCGCAATCGAGTGGTGGGAGTCATCAATGTTCAACATCGTGCGCCACATCAGCATACCGGCGCCGAAATGGAGATGCTGGCCACCGTGGGCGAGCTGGTAGGTTGTGCTCTGGTATTGGCGCGCATGGATCCGGCCGCTATCGAACGCGCCAACCATGTGGAGCTGGTGCTGGCTTCAGGCCCGCCGCGATCATAAGCGCCCATGAGGCTGGGGCTGGTCCTGCTTGCTTTGTTGCTGCCGCTGGCGGGCGCCGAGCGATGGGAAGTCCGCTATTTCTACGACCAGGACGATTCCAGTCTGAGTTTGAACGACCTGCAATTCGCCTCCCCTCAGCGCGCCCTCGCCGTGGGCTATCTCACTGAGAAAGGCCGCAACCGCCCGGCAGCTCTCATCACCAGCGATGCGGGCCGGCACTGGAGCCTGATCAAGCCGCCGGATGTCGGGCTGTCCTTGTTTTTTCTGAACGAGAACGTGGGTTGGGTGGTGGCCAAGGCCGGCTTGTATCGCCTCGAAGAAGGTGGGCGCACTTGGAAAAAGTTGCGCGCTCCGCCGGGTTTGCTGTGCGTGTATTTTGCTGACGAAATGCGCGGCTGGGTAGTGGGAGAGCGAAAGGCCGTTTATTACACCGAAGACGGCGGAGCCTCTTGGAATCGCGTGCTGGCTGCCGAGCAGCCCAAAACGACCCCTGAGTACACCGTATATGCCTGGATCACTTTCGCCGATGCCCGGCACGGTCTGATCGCGGGCTGGAGCCGCCCACCGCGCAGGAACGACCGCCCCCGATTGCCCGATTGGATGGAACCTGAGCGGGCTGCGCGGCGTCGCGAGGTGCCCACACTGAGCATACTGCTTGATACTCGCGACGGCGGCCGCACTTGGACCCCTTCGGTAACTTCAATGTTTGGGCGCATCACGCGTATCAAGCTGGCGCCCGATGGCCGGGGTCTGGGACTGGTAGAGTTCGCCGAGAGCTTCCAGTGGCCCACAGAAGTCTTCCGGCTGGAGTGGCGCACGGGATCCAGCCAGCGGGTCTTCCGGCGGGCGGATCGTGCGGTCACCGATATGGCCCTGGCGCCTGGAGGCGTGGCTTACCTGGTGGCCATTGAACCTCAGGGTGGCAAGCTGCGGTTGCCGATACCCGGCAAGCTGAAGGTGCTGCGCAGCTCGGATTTACTCAGTTGGGAGGAGATGGAAGTGGATTATCGCGCGTTTGCGCGGCGCGCGGTGCTGGCGGCCGGGGTGGCGGAGAGGCCCTGGGTGGCGACGGATACGGGCATGTTGCTGGAGCTGTCGGGCCGCTGAAAGCAAACATTTCGGCGCCAGGGCGTTTTATTCACGGCTTTTCCTCGCCCTCCGCCGCTAATCCACTGGAAACAAAGCGAAAAAAGTCTTAGGAAAACCTCGCGAAACGCATCTTTCCCCTTGACTTGCTCCCCGCACGGTGTCATGCTAGAGGAGGTTCCGAGAGGTCTGCGGGACCGGCGAGCTAGCAGCAACGCGGTCCAGCTCGCGAGTGCCGGGGACGGCGCGAGCCGATTCCGAGGCGCAAGTGAGAGGGGCCAGCGGGGCTCGAAGGCGGCGAGAAGCAGGCCGGAGGCGAGGCCCAGTCATCGGGCGCCGTGAGGCGCACCGGGACAAGGGTGGCGCAAAAGGCTGTGACGAGCCGTCAGCTCCTTCGAGCGCGCCAAAGGGTAGCTCGAAGCAGGGATCCGCCAACGCACGATAAATGCTGCGGCGGGGAGCAGAGGCAACCCGGAGGCGCAATCGAGGGCGCGCTAGGCCGTGCATGCCGGCCAGCGAGCAAGCCGGAAAGCGGGTCACTCGGAACCATTTTTATTTGCGGCCGCTTGTTCGGCTGTCGTTGCCCTGGGTGGTCGCCGACTCCAGGGCCGCCACCCTTCTTTACGGGGACGAAAACTCACGAAGTTGTAGCGGCAGTATTCGCAGCGCCACGGGTGGGCTCCCAAGGCAAGCAAGAGCCTGCGCAACGCGGAGACGGGGTACTCGCGCTCGGACCACGAACTCAGATCCATGCGCCAGCACTTGGGACACCGCGCCCAACGCAGATTCTCCAGTCGCCACGTGCGGGCAATAAAGCGGGTCCGGCACTTGCGGCAGCGCAGGGGCCGTGTGCCCAACCAGCTCCAGAAGCGCTCGCTTGGCCTTCTCAGTCTTGCATACCGCAAATCGTAGCTGCCGCATTGCGGGCATTTCAGCATGCCGAGCCCCCCGACGTGGTATAGCGGCGGCGGTACTCCTCAAAGGCTGCGGCCAAGGCCGCCCGCAACTGCCCGGTGCGCCCCAGGGGGATTCCTTCGATTTCGCGGACCGGAAGTAAATCCCGGGTGCTCGAGGTGATGAAGACTTCGTCGGCTTGCCAGAGATCCTCCAGTCGCAATACCTTCTCGCCGACCGGGATGCCGGGGACGCGCACGGTTTCCAGCAGTAGTGCACGCGTCACACCGGGCAAGCAGCCTGAGCTCAGCGGAGGGGTCCAAACGTGGCCGGCTTTGCAGATGAAGATGTTGGCGGAGGTGCACTCGCTGACTTCGCCGCGCTCGTTAAGCAAGATCACTTCGTCGAAACCTCGGGCTTGCGCCTGCTCCAGCCAGGCCAGGTTCATGGCCCAGGAAAGGGTTTTCAAGCCTGCCAGTGGACAGGCCGCGTGCCGCGCCTGAGGCTGTACCGTCAGGCGCGCGGACTCGCCCCAATCGGTCAGATCGGCGGTGAGGCCCACCAAATCGAAGGCACGCTGGGAAGGCCCTTCCCAGAGGCCTCCCCGGTTGCGTATCACCGCTACGCGCAAGGTGGCCTCGAAGGCCTGGTTAGCCTCGATCAGGCGGAGCAGGCGGCTGCGGATGTACTCGGGATCTTCGGGAAAAGGCACGCGCAGCGCGCTAGCGTCCCGCCGCATGCGTTCAAAATGCCGTTCGTAGGCGAATAAGACCCCTCGGTGCACGCGCAGGGTGCTGAAGACGCCCCAGCCCGCAAGCAGGCCCACTTGTCCGGGCGACAGCAACCTGGCTGAGGCCGGCTGGATCTCGTCGTTGTGCAGCACGTAAGGGTGCATGATGCCCATTTTAGCCGAGCGATCCCGCGCGCCAGCTAGGAAAGAACTGCGGCCGCGCCTGCCGCGCTTGCCAGATCAGCTCGGGCACGCGCCGGCGGCGCTGGAGCAGCTTTTCCAGCACAGCCTCCAGCGCAGATTCTTCTCCTTCGAGCCATTCCAGTGGCACGCGCTTGTAAGCCTCATCTATCACATCGGCAGGAAAGTGAACTATGCGCTCCAGCCAGGGATGAAAGCTGTCCCAACCCGTAATTGATTCGTAGACCAGGGGGCGATGGTAAAGTCCGTGCAGGGGCGAATCGGGGAAATCCCAGTGAGGCCCGTTGAGCACGTAACCCTGGTCAATCATCAGGGCGAAGAAGCTGGCGGGCGCCTCGGGCTGAAGGCGAGGCCGAAAAAACACCGCCTGCCTGCCGTCGGCGTTGCCCATCCATTTGTCGAAGGCGAGCATGCCTACGAATTCGCGCAAGTTGCTGACGCGCCTCAACAGGGCGTCAGGCAGGAAGTCGTAGACCGCCACCTGGTCGGGGTGGCCTGGATAGCGTGAGCCCCAGTGCCAGCCGGCGGCAGCCTGGACGCGCTGGGATCCCCACTGAAATCCCATCTCGGGATTCTGCTGGAGGAATTCCGGGCTTATCGAGATGATCTGCATGGGGGGAACCGACATGCCCAAGTACTCGAGGAAGACTCCCGCAATCAACTCGTTGATCAGGATTCGCCGGTGTTGGGGGTTATTCTTTAACTTGACCACGTAGAAGTGGCCGTCCTCGGCCTCGATGAGGTGGGCTTGGGCTCCTCCTCGCATCTTGCGGATGTACCGGCGTGCCTCGAGCGGCATCAGGCCTCAGTTAAGCTATCAAATTAACTGCCCCCATGCTGCTACCTCAGCTTGGGGCGGAGCGGGCCGTCAGGCAAGCTGCGGCCCGCCACTCGTCAGTCAAGGAGAGGCTTGTTGATGGAGCAGAACGGCACACCCCACACTCTCGGACCCCGTTCCAAGGACGAAATCGCCCTGGAACTGATGAAGTTTATCGCCGTGACAACCGGTTACGGCAAAGCCGGCCCCGCTGCCGGTTATACCGGCAAGCCCTCACGCACGCCCGAAGAGTATGCGGAGGCGCTGCTCGAGCTTTATCAGCGCTGCCGTGCGTTGCTGGGCGCCTGAGCTGTTACCGTGGCCGCCCCGGCGCCCGCGGCTGTTCAGCGGCGAGACTTCTTGGCGGCCTTCTTGGCTGCCTTCTTGGGCGCCGCTTTCTTGGCTGCCTTCTTGGCCGCCGCCTTCTTTGCGGCCTTCTTAGCGGCCGCCTTCTTGGCCGCCTTCTTTGCCGCTTTCTTGGCCGCCTTCTTGGGCGCCGCCTTTACCGCCGGTTTCTTGGGCGCCTCCGCTTCGGGCCTAGCTTCTTCGGCGGGCGCGGGAGCAGCAGGCGCCTCCTCAGGCATCGGGGTTTCAGGTACCTCGGGTTCAGCCATGGTTGATTCCTCCTGTTCAAGTGCAGGTTGCTTCAATTCTTCCTCAAACTCTTCCTCTTGTTCCTGCGGACTCCATTCCTCCAAGTCCGACTCCAACTCGATGTGTTGATCATTGTAATCGAAATCATCCCGCTCGTCATCGCCCAGAGCGAGCCGGAAGGGATCAAACATTTCCATTGCCTCCTGTATAACCAGTCACTCCTTAGAATAACGCTTCTGTGACGGAATGCAAGAGGCAATTGAAGGCAAAACGAAGCGTGGCTAGGGTCGCGCAGCCACACGCGCGCGGGTCGAAGCCGACAGAGTCGCACCGGGCTTAACTACGGCGCCGGCGTGGGCCGCCGGAGAACTCACCGGGCCATGCTGCGCCCTCCCGGGCGTCGGCTTGCCTTTCGGCGCCTTCAGCCGGGCTTGCCCGCGGGCAGGGACCAGAACCCAGTCCCCCGGCTCCAGCCGGCTCCCAAGCTCAGCGTTGGCCGCGATTAGCCACGCTTCCGGGACCGCGTAGCGTTTTGCTATGGAAGCCAGGGTTTCCCCTTCGCCCACCCGGTGCGCCCGGCTTGCTTGTCGTCGCTCAGGTGGTATGGCCGCCAGCGCCGGGGCCAGTTGGCTGACCACTCCCTTGGGCACGTGCAGCCAGTAACCGGCCGGCGCGGTGTCCTTCAGAAGGGCCGGGTTCAGCTCGCGCAGATCAACTAGCGGGTACTCCAGCAAATCGGCCACCAAAGCCAAGCTCGTGGGGGCAGTGATTTCCAGCGAATCGTGTTGCAGAGGCGGATCCGGCGTGACCCCGTCCAGCCCGTGTGCGGCCGGATTCTTCGCCATGATGGTCAACGCCAGGATAATCGGTACGTAGTTGCTGGTCTCCCTGGGAAGGACGTTGCGCCGGCGTAGCTCCCAAAAGTCTGCATACCCGGTGCGTTCCACCGCCCGCGCGATCACAGCGGGACCGGCATTGTAAGCGGCCAGAGCCAAATACCAGTCCCCGAAGTCGTGGTAAAGATCCCGCAAATGGCGCGCGGCGGCCCGCGTGGACTTCTCCGGATCCAGGCGCTCGTCGCTGTAAGGGGTTTGCTTGAGACCGTATTGCGCAGCCCGAGCCTTCATCAACTGCCACAATCCGGCTGCCCGCCGCCGTGAAACCGCACGTGGCAAGAAGCCGGATTCAGCCTGCGCGACGTGGATCAATTCCGGGGGCAGACCTTCTTCGTCCAGGATGCGCTGGATCAGGGGGCGATAACGACCGCTACGCCGCCACCCACTCAGCAGAATCTGTCGCCCGCGCCCGCTCGAAAAATAGCGGATGTAACTGAGCACCGGATCGGCCGCCACCAGGGGGAGCTGCGAGCAGGTGGCCCGTATTTCCTCCACCACGCGGTTCCTCAAGGCGGGATCAATCGGGAAAGTCATGGACGGAATTTCGTCCAGCGGGGAGCCTGGGAAGATGGGCTCGTGCGGCTCGATCAGCGCCTCTTGGGCCAACAAGTCGAAGCGATAAATGACTTGCACCAGTTGCTCGAGCTTCTTTTCTATGGCCTGATCTGCCTGCGGGTCGGCGGGCTCTCTGGGCGCCAGCAAAAGATCCACCGCGCGATCGAACTCGCTGCGCGCGCGTTCCAGATCGCTAGCTTTGTAAGCCTGCCAGCCGGCTTGCACGTGCCAGTCCGCTTCGCGCATCAGTAAGGTAGCCCAACTGGGCAAAGCGCTTGTTTCCCGCTGGTGGGGCAGGCGCGGAGCCAGAGTAAGCTGCACGCGCACATCTGCGGGGGGCAGCAGCGGCACTTCATCAGCCAGCACTATGTCTGGTGGCCGGGGTGTGGGCGGAACGAAGGCGTTGCTGATCTGCTGGATACGCGCGGGGGCACAACCGATGCATGTGGCCAGAATGGCGAACCAGACAGCCTTCGCGCACTTGTTGACTGACCGGCGCCTCATGTACGATGTCGCATAGGTCTATATTTGGTTGCTGGCTCCAAGCCAAAAACTAGACTGTAACCCAAGCCGGTGCCAAGCGTCAAGCTGATAGCGGAAGGAGGATCCAGGCCGTCAACGCCCGCTGCGGCGGGAAGGGGACGCTTGGCAGAGGGCAGGAATTTCGTATAAACATATGTCGAGGAGTTCTTGGAGGCAAGCGTATGGTGAGTTGTCCGGTGTGCGACGCCGAGATTGACATCGAAGAGGACGAGCTGGGTGAGGGCGACACGCTCTCCTGCGAAGAATGCGGCGCAGAGCTCCGCGTAGTAGGGGTGGACCCGCTCGAGCTGGAGCCGGTCGAGGAAGAAGAAGAGGACCTCGACTACGATGAAGACGAAGACGAGGAAAGCTGGCGCTAAGACGGCCCTGGTCGCCGCTGTGCTGGCTGCTTTCCTGGCGCCGGCCGTGTGGCCTCAGCGCAGCGCCCCGCGGCAGCCCGCCTATGCCTTGATCGCAGGCACCGTCTTCCGGGCTGATGGGCTATCGCTCCCGGGCGCCCGCGTGGTACTTGAGCCCTCAGGCAAGCCCGCCGGCGCCCGCCGCGTCAGGAAGCAAGAGGCGATATCTGATGCACGGGGCGAGTTTGCCTTTCGCGTTCCGCCGGTGGAAGCACGCTACAGGCTGAGCGCCAGCGCGGCGGGCTATCAGCCCCAGCACAGGGAGGTCGAAATCCGAGGGGAAGAGCGCGTGGATGTCTTCTTTCGCCTGGAAAAGAAGCCTGGCAACTGAGGCGATCGCGGAGAGGTAGCCATGGTGCGATGGTTGGCCTTGGTTAGCCTGACGGTAGCTTTGCTGGCCTGGTTGGAACCGGCGGCGGCTCAGAAAAAAGATAAACAGCAAGACAGCGGCACGCGGTCCGTGCAAGGCGTGGTTACCGATGAAGACGGCAACCCGGTGGAAGGGGCCGTCGTCCAGCTCAAGAACACCAAGACATTGCAGATCCGTTCTTATATTACGCGCGGCGACGGCGCCTATCAGTTTCACGGGCTCTCGAGCGACGTGGACTATCAACTCAAAGCCGAGTTCCGGGGACGTTCGAGCGACGTCAGGACTCTCAGCGTTTTCGATTCGCGCAAGAAAGCGGTCATCAACCTCAGGCTCAACAAGCCGTGAGCCAGGGGCCGGGAGCAGGCCCTCGTGAGTTTACTGGAAAGCCAGCTTGGGCGCCTGCGCGGGCAGACGGCGTGGATCACCGGCGGCAAGCGCATCGGGCGCACGGTGGCCCGCGCCTTGGCCGAGCAGGGCGTCAACATCATAGCCAGCTTTCGCCGCTCGGCGGCCGAAGCGCGCGCTCTCGTCGAGCAGTGCCAGGCTTGCGGGGTCCAGAGCCTGGCTGTCGAGGCCGATGTGACTTCGCGGGCCGACTTCGAGCGCGCGGTCGAGCAGGCGCGCAAACGCTTTCCTGAGATACACATCCTGGTTAGCATGGCGTCGGTTTACTGGCCGGTGGCTTGGGAGCAGATCAGCGAAAGCGACTGGCAGCAGAACGTGGCCGTACACTTGCTCGGCTCGTTCTGGCCTGCGCAGGTTTTGGTCCCTTATATGCCCGCCGGCTCGCACATCATAAACGTGGCCGATGCTTGCGTAACCACCCGCATGCGCAAACGGGTACTGCCTTATCAGGTCACCAAGGCGGCCGTAGCGGCTATGACGCGGGCTATGGCAGTGGAGCTGGCGCCGCGCGGCATCTTTGTCAACGCGATCGCGCCCGGTCCCGTGCTTCCCCCGGAGGACTTCCCACCGGAGAGATGGGATGCCATCCGGGCCGCCTCGCCGCTCAGCTACGCCGTCAGTGATGAAGAGGCTGTGCAGCAATTCGCCTTGCTAGTGCTTTACCTGTCGCTGACCACCGGCGCCACCGGCCACGTCTTTCCCCTGGATATGGGCGAGAACCTCGGATAGCTCGGAGCGCTGCGCTGCGGCTTGGCCAGACGCCGCTCAGCGCGCTCCTGCCGGCTGGGTCATGGGCGCAGTGAAGCGTTTGATGAAGTTGGTGTCGAAACGCCCGGCCAGAAAGTCGGGATCGGAAATTATGCGCTGGTGCAAAGGAATGGTGGTGTGGATTCCCTCGATGACGAACATCTCCAAGGCCCGGCGCATCCGGGCGATAGCCTCAGCCCGATCACGACCGTGGCTGATGAGCTTGGCTACCAGCGAGTCGTAGTAAGGCGGGATGACGCCTTCCGCATAAGCCGCCGTATCCACGCGCACCCCTATCCCACCGGGCAGATTAAGAGCCGTGATCCGCCCCGGAGAAGGAGCGAAGGTTTCCGGGTGCTCGGCGTTGATTCGGCATTCGATGGCGTGCCCGCGCATAACCAACGGCGAGGGGAGCAAATCGCGCAGCCGGTAGCCGGCCGCGATCAGGATTTGCGTCTTGACGATATCCACGCCGGTGACCATCTCGGTCACCGGGTGTTCCACCTGCACGCGGGCGTTTACCTCGATGAAGTAAAGCTGGCCGTCCTCGTCCATTAAAAACTCAACCGTGCCCGCGTTCGTGTAGCCTATTTCGCGCAAAGCGACTCGCAAGGCAGCCGCAATGCGATCGCGCTCGCAAGCGGGTAGAGCAGGGGAGGGGGCTTCCTCTATCAGCTTCTGATGGCGACGCTGGATACTGCATTCGCGCTCCCCCAGCACTTCGACTTCGCCGTGCTCGTCGGCCAAAACCTGAAACTCGATGTGGCGCGGCGCGCCGATGAACTTCTCCAGGTAAACGTCCGGGCAATCAAAAGCCGCCGTCGCTTCGGCCTGTGCTTGCGCATACAGGGCCGGCATTTCCTGCGGGTCGTTGACCACGCGCATTCCACGGCCTCCGCCGCCGGCAGAAGCCTTCAGCATGACCGGATAGCCTATGGCGGCTGCCAGGCGGCAGGCTTCCTCCGCCGATTTAAGCACCCCGTCGGAGCCCGGCAGCACCGGCACACCCGCTGCGCGCATGGCGGCACGCGCCTTTTCTTTCAATCCCATCAAGCGGATCACCGAGGGCTCGGGCCCGATGAACTTGATGCCGCAGGCCTGGCATACCTCGGCAAAGTCCGCATTTTCGCTCAGGAAGCCATAGCCGGGGTGGATGGCGTCGGCATCGGTTATCTCGGCCGCGCTGATGATCTTGCTGTAGTCCAGGTAACTGAGGGCGCTCTTGGCCGGGCCGATGCAAATGGCCTCGTCGGCGAAGCGCACGTGAAGGCTGTGGCGGTCCGCTTCCGAGTAAACGGCCACGGTGGGAATGCCCAGTTCCTTGCAGGCGCAGATCACCCGCAGCGCAATTTCGCCGCGATTGGCGATGAGTACTTTGCGGAACATACTCCAGACGTTCAGAGGGGACGGATGGCGAAAAGCACTTCGCCGTATTCAACCGGCTGTGCGTTTTGAACCATGCGGCTGACGATCACGCCGGCCACTTCCGCCTCGATCTCATTCATCAATTTCATGGACTCAATAATGCAAAGCACCTGGCCCGGGCGCACCGTGTCGCCCACCTGAACAAAGGGAGGCGCACCCGGCGCCGGAGCTTCGTAAAAGGTCCCTACTATGGGCGACTTGACCAGCACCAGCGAGGCATCCTCTACTGGCTCGGTGCTCTCGGGCGCAGCGGGAGCGGGCGCGGGCGGCGGCGGGGGAGGCTGAACGGCCGCGGGGGGCGGCGCCGCCGCGGGCTGGGCCGGGAGCACGAGATTGTGCGCATTGACCTCCGGCGTGCGGCGTATGCGGACCCGGTTTTCCCCTCGTTGCACCTCGAGCTCGCTGATGCCGGTCTCTGTGACCACCTTTATAAGCTCGCGGATCTCCTCGATTGTCATCCAATGCCTCGCATGAACATCCTCGCCCGGCCCGTTTCACAGCGAGAGCAGTTCTTTGGGCGCCGGAGTCAGATTCTCGCAACCGTTCGAGGTTACCACAACCGTATCCTCGATCCGCACCCCCCCAACGCCTTCGATGTAAGCCCCTGGCTCCACGGTAATCACCATCCCCGCTTCAAGCGGCGTTGCGTCTTGCTTGCCAAGCCGCGGCGCTTCGTGGACCTCCAGACCCACCCCGTGGCCGGTTGAGTGCGTAAATGCCTTCTCTAACCCGTGCCGCTTAAGCACGCGCCGCGCTGCTGCGTCTACGGCTCCGGCCGTAACCCCGGGCCGGACTGCCTCCAGCGCAGCGGCCTGTGCCTCCAGCACCGCCCGGTGGATTCGCCTCAATCGCTGGGGCGCCGATCCCTTGACAACCACGCGCGTCATGTCGCTGGCATACCCCTCCCGGAACGCACCCACATCTATCAATACTAGCTGATTGGGCTGCAAGGGGTTGGGCCCCGGGCAGGCGTGAGGCTGCGCGGTCCGCTCGCCGTAAAGCACTATGGTATCAAAGGCCGCCTTCTCGGCTCCCAGACGCCGCATCTGGTAGTCGATCTCTGCGGCTAGCTCGGTTTCCAGCGTGCCCGCTCGCAGACTGCGCAGCGCTCGCGGCAAGGCCTTGGTCACCGTCAGCATGGACTGCCGTATGGCCTGAATTTCTGCCGCCGACTTCACCATACGCAGGCATTCCACCAGATCCTTCTGCGGCTCCAGCCTGGCGCCCTGCCAGAGCCCCTCGCTCAAAATGGCGTGCTCAGCGAAGCTCAGGCGGGCTGCTTCAAATCCTAACCGTCCCAGTCCTCGCCGTCGAGCCACGGCCAGCAAAGCCTTAGTCAAAGGCTGCTTGGCTACGTTAACGGGGCAGTCGGTTTGGCGCCGCGCCTGGATGTCGTACCGTGGATCCGTAAACAGCACAGCGGCGCCGCTTGCTTCAACTAACAGCAGCCCGTTGCTGCCCGTGAACCCGCAAAGGTACCGGATGTTGGGCGGGCCGGAAACGATCAAAGCGTCCAGCCGACGTTGGCTGAGTATTTCAGCCAGACGCATCCGCCGCTGCGCGTATTCCGAGCTCAAGCCAGATTGTAACAGGACCAGCCCGCCGCCTCAGATGGGCTTGCCGACCGGCCCCGGGCCGTAATCATAGAGAGCTTCCTTCAAGCTCAGGCCCACAATTTCAATTGCTGACAGGTCGGCCGGCCCCAGGCCCACCGCTTCGGCCAGCAGCAAGCAGTTGTCGCCGCGCAGGAACGGCTTCGTGCCGCGTTGGGCGCGCGGATCGTAGCCCATTACGGCGGTTGAAACCGTGTCCACAGCCACCGCGTTGCGCCCCATCAACAGGACCTCGGGTTTGACCATCTGCACCCCCGGATTCCAGATTCCCTCGCCGCCGCGGATGGACTCGATCCCGTCCACTATGCACAAATCAATGGGGCGCGCTCCGCTCAAGTCCACCACAACGCGCGGCACGCGATAGCCTGCCTCGCGCGGGGAGTCCGGCTTGAGCTCTTGCGGCACGCCGCGTGGCGGAGTCCGGCTACCCACATGACAGACAGGTCCGCGTTCCTCCTTGGGGTTTTCGTTGCCGTCCGTACCGCAATCGCCCCCGTAAAGCGAACACGGCGTGATGCCGAAGTTGTTCTTCATCGCCATGGTGACGCCCGCGATCCAGTGATTCTTCAGCTTGGACAGCGAGACGTAAACATCACAATCCTCGTAGGAATGGTTCAGATCGTACGCTGGAAAAACGTAACCGCCCCAGGGCACCTTAAGCCGGCAGTACTTCTTGGCGTAACCGAGATTCTGCGTATTTTCCCACTCTACTTGCGTCCCGGCGTTGCTGATGGCTTTCACATCCAGCCCGTAACGCGCCCACAATGCCAGATCCTGCCCGGCGGGGAAGAAGCTCTCCAGGATGCGCACTCGCCGTGCCCCGTTGCGCGCCAGAAGCTGCACGGTAGCCAGTACGGTAGCCGGGTGACTCCGGTAAGGCATGTCCGCCCGCTCCGGAAATCGCGTGATGTTGCCGGTGAGGTTTATCTTCAGGGCAACCGTCTTGCCTTGGACCAGCGAGCGAATGCCGCCGATCTGGTCGGCCAGGCGGCCAAGTATGCTTAGCAGGTCATCCTGGTAACTGCGGCAACGGGCAATGGCCACCCTGGCCCCGGCGGAAGCCACGGAAAACCTGCGGGCGCCCAGCCAGGCCGCACCCGCGCTAAGCGCCTCTCGACGAGAGAGAAACATGCCATTAGCCATGGTCCTTACCTGCCTGTCCTCTACATTGTATGCGAGGCCGAAGCTATGCTCTCGACAGAGTGAAACGCAATTTGTCTTGGCTTTTTCGCTCACCTGTAGTACCCTGAAGAAGGGGGGAGGGGGCGTGTGTGGCCGTTTTCCGTTTCCTTGAGCGCTCGCGCCGACTGAGGGCAGCATGAGCGGCGGCGCGGGAGAGGAGAGTGATGAGAGCATGCCAAGACAGTCGAGCTCGGGTCCTTGTGCAGATGAGGTGCTGGCTTTCCGCGTCGCTGCTTTGGATACTGTCCTCGAGGCTTTGGGTGACGGCGTAATTGTAGTGGACGATAAAGGCTCGCTCCTATATGGCAACCGCGCGGCGCTCCAACTGCTGCCCATTGATAAGTTTGCGGCGCCGCCCGAGCAATGGCCCGCACAGTATCACTTGTACCTGCCCGATGGCAGCGCCTTGTTGCCTGCTGAGCAGTTGCCCGTAGTGAAAGCCTTGCAAGGAGAAACTGCGGGGCCAACGGAGGTATTGCTGCTGGCCCCGGGCGCAGGGCCCCGTCGCTGGATTTCCATGGTCGCTTGCCCTTTGCCCGAGCTGAAGGGCTGGCGGCGGGCAGCTTTGGCGCTGTTGCACGACGTGACCGAGGTGCGGTCCGTGGAGCGAGCGCTGCGTCGCCAGCGCGATTGGCTGTCCGCCATCATGGATACGGTTGGCAGCCTGATCGTTGTGCTGGATCGCGAGGGTTGCATCGTCAGCTTCAATCGGGCTTGCGAACTGGCCACCGGCTATAGGGCAGAGGAAGTCTTGGGGACTCCCGTTTGGGAGCGGTTGGCGCCGCCGGAAGAGGTTGAGCGGTTTCGCGCCGTACTCCAGCGCTTGCGAGAGGGCGGGCAGCTCAGCCAGCATGAGGGCTGCTTGTTGACCCGGAATGGGCAGAAGCGCCTGATCGTTTGGTCCAACACCGTCCTGCGCGATGCGCAAGGCAACATCGAGTACTTGGTGGCGACCGGCATTGACGTTACCGAGCGCCGGCGCCTGGAGGAACAATTGCGCCAGGCGCAAAAGATGGAGGCCTTGGGGCGGCTGGCGGGCGGCATAGCGCACGATTTCAACAACCTGATCACCGTCATTTACGGCTATGCCCAGATGCTTCGCGACGAATTGCCGGCCGGCAGCCCCTGGCGGGCGCCGGTAGAGGAGTGTTTGCAGGCGGCTTCCACCGCTTCAGAACTGGCTACTCACTTGCTGGCGTTCACCCGCCAGCAGCCCAGCCGGCCGCGTCAGGTGGATCTGAATCAGGTAGTGACGGGCATGGAGCGGATGTTGCGGCGGTTGATCGGTGAAGACATAGAGCTGGTAACTGCGCTGCATCCGAAGCCGGCGCTGGTGCGGGCAGATCCGGTGCAGCTTGAGCAGGTGATCATGAATCTGGTGGTCAACGCTCGCGAAGCAATGCCGCGAGGGGGTCGCATAGTGATCGAGACCGCCGAGGTTAACCTGGACGAGGAGTATTTGAAGCGGCACCTGGGTGCGCGGCTGGGTCCCCATGTACTTTTGGCGGTCAGCGACACCGGAACGGGCATGCCCCCGGAAGTTTTGCGCCAGGCCTTCGACCCCTTCTTTACGACCAAGGAAAAGGGTACGGGCTTGGGTTTGAGCACGGTTTACGGCATCGTGCAGCAACACGGCGGCCAGGTGTGGGCTTACTCGGAGCCAGGTTATGGGACCACCTTCAAGGTATACCTGCCGGCCGGCGGGGTAGAAAAGGAACCTGTGGAAGTTACGGCCACCGAGGAGGCCAGGGCGCCGGAAGGCAGGACCATCCTGGTGGTTGAGGATGAGCCTCATTTGCGCAAGCTGATCGGAGAAATCCTGGTTCGTGAGGGCTACTCTCCTTTGGTGGCTGAAGACCCCGCACACGCACTGCGCATCTGCCGGGAATACCGGGGCAAGATTGACCTTCTGCTTAGCGATGTCGTCATGCCGCAGATGAGTGGGCGGGAACTGGCGGCGCGAGTGCGCGCCGAGCGGCCTGAAATACCGGTACTGTTTATGTCCGGCTACGCCGATTGGAACGTGGTTTACAACGGGCTGCTGGAGGCCGGTGTAACCTTCTTGCAGAAGCCTTTTACTAAGGCGAGCTTGCTGCGCAAGATCGGCGAGGCCTTGAAGAAGAACTGAGCGTTCTTTTCGTTGTCTTGTAGTATAACTACCCTTACATCTACGCAGCCTATGCCTAGAACTGCTCACCATCAACGCCCAACCGGTGGTGCCGGCCCGGCGCCAGCGCCGGCCCCTGCCGTGAGAAGCCCGAGCCCGGCCCGCTTGCGGAAGTACACGACCGGCGTACTGCGCCAGAAGGTGGTGGCGCGGCTCAAAGACAATCTGGCCGAGTTGCGGGCGGCGGCCCAGGAGCGCTTCGACTCCCAACCGGTCACTCTATGCTTTCAGGAGGGCCAGGACCAGGTGCAAGTTTGGCAGGCCGCCGACTTCGATCCTTGGGGAAGCTTGCGCTGGACGAGGGTCCGCATGCTGCGCTACGGCCAGATCAAGCCCAGCGGCGAGGTCATTGAGGCCTACTGGCTGACCAAGAGCTTCTTGGCCTAGTGGCTGATCCCGGTCTTTGCTTTGATCATCGAACCGCTCTAGTGGCTGGACTATCTGCACCGCGGGACCCATCACATCCCCCTCTGATGCCCGGCAGGAAAACCCTGCGGGAAAATGGCCCCCGTCTGCCTGATGGCCTGAAACCGAGCCCGCAAGGCCACTTTGCGCGGGTCAAACGTGCCTGCGCCTGGAAAGGTTCCGAAGCGGCTGAGAGCGTCCCGCTAGAGTTGACAGTACCCGACCGCTTGTAGTATTCAATATTCATCCCGCGCGGCGCCGCCGAAAGGTTTCGTTTCGCGGGGGTCAACCCTAGGGATGTAGGAGGTTAGGATGCACAGTGTAATCGCCGGCGGGCACAGGCTCAGCTCCGCCGTGTTGGCTTTCGCTTTGCTCGCGGCCGGTCTGGCTCCTACGGTGCTCGGCCAAGTGCTTACCGGGACCCTGACCGGCTTGGTAGTGGACCCCACCGAAGCTGTCATACCGGGTGCTTCCGTCACCGTAACGGACCTGGCTACCGGACGCGAGTACAAGGTTACCACCGATGCTACCGGCAGCTTCGTTCTCACCAACTTGCCCAACAGCTTTTACCGGGTCACTGTAGAAGCTGCGGGCTTCACGAAGGTGGTGATCGAAAAGGTGCAGGTGTTGCTAGCCCAGACCGCACGTGTGGTGGCGCGGATGGAGCTGGCCAAGACCGGGACCGAGGTGGTGGTTCTGGCCGAACAGGCGGTGGTTCAGACCGAGACGGTGGAACTGAAAAACAGCATTGACCGGGCTCAGATCCTGAGCCTTCCCCTGCCCACGCGCAACCCGCTTGATCTGGTGCGTACCATGCCGGGCATCGCTACGCCGACCAGTTCCGGCATCGCCGATGCCTTCGTGCATGGGTTGCGGGGCAACTCCACCAACATCACTCAGGATGGCATCAACGTTGCCGACAATTTCGTCAAGACCAGCTCCTTCTTTGCTATCAGTGCGCCCACGGTGGATACGGTGGGCGAATTTAACGTCTCCATCGGGGGCATCGGCGTGGATTCGGGTTTCGGGGCGGCCCAAGTGACCATACGCACTCAGCGCGGCTCCAACGAGTTCCACGGCTCCCTGTTCTGGTTCCAGCGCAACCACGTGCTCAATGCCAACACTTGGTTTAATAACGCCACCCGCACGCCGCGCCCCTTCCAATTGCAGAATCGCATTGGCGCCAGCGCCGGCGGCCCGGTCTACATACCCAAACTCTACGACGGCCGCACGCGCACTTTCATCTTCGGCGCTTATGAGGCTTTTCGCGAGCCGTTGTCCCGCACCCGCACGCGCACCGTGCTCACCCCGGAGGCGCGCCGGGGCCTTTTCACTTACCTGCCCACCAGCGGCGGCGGGCCGCGCCAGGTTAACCTGCTTGCGCTCGGGACGCTCGGGAGCACCGGCCGCCCTCCCGCCGTTAACAGCGACGTAATGGACTTCTACAACGCCCTGGTCCCCGCCGAGGGCCTCACTGACGTCGGCTGCGCCGGCGATGCTTACAACATCCGCTGCTTCACTTTTAACTTGCCCGGCAAGAGCAAAGTGGACCGTTACACGCTGCGCGCCGACCACCATTTGACAGCTCGCCACCAGATCGAGTTCGTCTTTAACCAGTCCGACTTTGATAGCACGCCGGACTTGCTCAATGGCATTGAGCCTTACTTCCCCAAATCTAAAGGTGGTAATCAAGCCTCCCGGCGACAGGTGGTAACTTGGGCTTTCCATTCCGCCTTCGGGTCCAACAAGACCAACGAGGCACGCGTGGGCTTCCAGCGTGCCCCCGTCGGTTTCAACCTTTTCGAGGACTACGCGCAGACCGGCGGTTACCAATTGACGGTGGGCACCGTCACTGACCCCACCATAACCCAGGGCAACTTGCCCCAGGGCCGCAATACCCCGGTCCGCCAGGTCTCCGACAACTTCGCCTGGATTCGCGGCAGCCATTCATTGCGCTTCGGCGGCGAATACCGGCAGATCGTAGCCAACTCGTATTTCTATAACACCGTCGTGCCGCGGGTCTTTCTGGGAACTAACTCGGCCAATCCTAACGGCATCACAGCCGATAAGTTCCCGGGCGGAATCACGGCGGGAGACTTGGGGCGCGCCTCGGGGATCTTCAGCCTCGTGACTGGGTTGCTCAGTTCGGTGCAGCAAGGCTTCAATCACACCTCCCCCACTTCGGGATTCGTCAAGGGCGTGCCGCGCAGGATAGATCCCATCCAGCACAACATCGCCTGGTACTGGCAGGATACTTACAAGGCCCGCCCCGGGCTGAACCTTCAGTTCGGCGCGCGCTACGAGTTCCAGGGGGTCTTCGATCTGCGCAACGGACTGATTCTGCTGCCGCAGGATGGCGCGGCGGGGCTGTGGGGACCGGCCGGGATCGGCAACCTCTTTAATCCCCGCCCCACGCCCGCGCTGACCGACACCCTGCTGAATTTCGCGGGTGGCCGGAACGGCAAGCCCATATACAAGCGGGATCTGAACAACTTCGCGCCTTTCCTGGGTCTGGCTTGGGATCCCTGGCGTAACGGCAAAACCGCCATCCGGGCCGGCTTCACCAGCCACTATACCCAGGACGGTTTTACCCTGTTCCAGCTCTCAGCTACCGGCAACACCGGTCTGTTCAGCGTACTGGCCAATAACATCCCCACGGGCGTCTTTAGCAAATCCAAAAACCCCACGCCCGATCCGCCCGTGGCCTCCTTCCCGGTTTCGCAGCGCGCCAACTTCATCGCCAACACCGGAGCTAACCTCTGGCACTTTGACCCCAATCTGAGGACTCCCTACGTGCTCGAGTGGCACCTTTCCATCCAGCGCGAGCTTTGGAATCGGATCACCATAGAGGGCCGTTACGTGGGCAACCACGCCGTCAAGCAATTCCGCTCTTGGAGCATCAACGAGCTGGATTTTATCAACAACGGCCTGCTGCAAGAGTTTCTGAATGCCCAGAAGAACCTTTCTATCGGCCGCACCAGCTTCGCCAATCAAGGCCTGCCCGGGCAGGTGCCGCTGCCCATATTGGAGAAGCTGTTTGCCGGCTTGCCGGCGGCTTCAGGCTTCAGCAATAGCACGTTTATTACCTATCTGAACCAGAACCAGATCGGCGCCATGTTCGACACTATCCGGCGCTCGAATACCTACCGCGCGAACCGCGAGGCGAATTTCCCGCTGAATTTCTTCGTGGCTAACCCATTCGCCAATCAGGCGCTTCAGGTAGATAACTCTAGCTGGTCTTACTACCACGGCTTGGAGGTCGAGGTAAATCGCCGTTTTGCTTCCGGCTTGTTCTTCCAGACCAATTACACCTTCAGCAAGGTACTCACTGATACAACCTTCCTTACCAGCCAGAACGAAGGTCAAAATTACCGCTCGTTACTCAACCGTAAGCTCGACAAGAACCGGGCCGCCTTCGACGTAACCCATTACTTCGGTGCAAACTTCCTCTACCCGCTGCCCATAGGCAGGGGAAAGCGCTTTGCCAGCGGCATCCATCCGGCGCTCGACAAGTTGATCGGCGGCTGGAACCTGAACGGCCTGACCCGTTGGTCGAGCGGCGCGCCGTTCACTATCACCTCCGGACGGCTGACCACGGGTTCGCTGGTAGGGACCACGGCCGTGATCCGAAACATGACGGCCAGCCAACTCAAGAAATACATCGGCGTGTTCCGGACCCCGAACGGCGTGTTCTGGTTGGATCCTAATTCCGGGCTGGTCACCATCAGTGGCGCCACCAGCCGCGCAGTGCTATGCTCGCCCGGGCAGACCACGCCGTGCTTCGATCATCCCGGCGTCAATCAGGAAGGCAACCTGCCCATCCTGGGTCTGAATTCACCGCGCTTCTTCAACCAGGATCTGGGTATCTCGAAAAAGACGCAGGTGAGCTCGATAAGCGAGCAATTCAACTTCGAGATCCGTTTCGAGTTGTTCAATGCTTTCAATAACCCCAACTTCACCGGGTTGCAAAGCGGCATTGACAGCTCGAGCTTCGGCAAGCTCACCAGCACTGTGGATACTGTGCGCGGCGGCGGCGTGACCGCGCGCATCATCCAGTGGGCGGTGAAGATTAACTGGTAGCCGGTGTGCGCCGGAATCCGCGATGCCGGCGGCAGTGGTGTCCCATCACCTAGCCCGCGGGCGGCTAAAATAGCGGGCATGCGTGCGCCACTGCTTCTGGTCCTTTACTGCGGCATTGCTCTTGCTCAATCCGAGGCCCCCTTTGACGTGTTGATTGAAGGCGGGCGGGTAGTGGACGGCGCCGGAACGGCTTGGCGCCGCGCCGATGTGGCTATACGCGGCCAGCACATTGCGGCCATAGGCGTGCTTCGTGGTGTGGAAGCTTCTCTGCGCATAAACGCCCACGATCTGGTGGTGGCGCCGGGCTTCATTGACATTCATACCCACGCCCGCCGCGGTATATTCCAGACCCCTACGGCGGAAAACTACCTTCGCCAGGGAGTCACTACCGTGATCGAAGGGCAGGACGGCAGCTCACCCTTGCCGCTCGGTCGCTTTCTCGAGCAGCTTGCCCGCACCCCCATTGCCGTGAACTTCGGCATGCTGGTCGGGCAGGGGAGCATCCGCGAGGCCGTTATGGGACGGGAGAACCGCCCGGCTACGCCAGAGGAAATCGAAAAGATGAAACAACTCGTCCGCGAGGCTATGTACGAGGGGGCTTTCGGCCTTTCCACCGGGCTGTTCTACGTCCCGGGCAATTACACTCCCACTGAGGAGGTCGTAGCCTTGGCTCGCGAGGCTGGACGCCTGGGCGGCATTCATATCTCTCACATGCGCGATGAGGCCGCAGGCATCCTCGACAGCGTGCGGGAAACGATTCGCATCGGTGAAGAGGGCGGCTTGCCCACCCAGCTCACCCACCACAAGATCATCGGGGCAGCCAACTGGGGACGCAGCCGGGACACCCTCCGCCTGGTCGAGCAAGCCCGCGCCCGGGGCGTGGACGTCACCATAGACCAGTACCCCTATACAGCTTCGAGTACCGGCACCTCTGCCTTGATCCCGCAATGGGCGCAGGCCGGCGGTCGAAAAGCGCTGCTCGATAGGCTGCGTGATCCGGCCCAGCGAGCCAGGATCAAGGCTGCTGTTATCGAACGCATACTGCACGACCGGGGCGGTGGCGACCCCAAGAACGTGGCTCTGGCCAACTGTGGTTTCGATCCCGGGTTGGCGGGCAAGAACCTTGCTCAACTGGTCCAGGCGCGCGGGCTGGCACCCACTGCGGAGAATGCGGCCGAAATCGTGCTCGAGCTTGAACAAAACGGCGGCTGCCAGGCCATTTACCACGCCATCGCCGAAGAAGACGTCGAGCGGATTCTGCGCTCACCCTACACCATGGTCGCCTCCGACGGCGAGATCCCGGTTTTTGGTCGAGGATCGCCTCACCCGCGCAGTTACGGAACCTTTGCCCGTGTGCTGGCGCGATACGTGCGCGAGCGCGGCGCTCTCACACTGGAGGAAGCCGTTCGCAAGATGACTTCGCTGCCTGCGGCCAGGCTCGGACTGCTCGATAGGGGCTTGCTGCGTCCGGGGATGCGTGCTGATATCGTGGTTTTTGATTTCAGTCGGGTCACCGACCGGGCTACCTTCGAGCAGCCCCACCGTTACGCCGAGGGCTTTCTCCACGTTTTCGTCAATGGCAAGCCTGTCTTGCTCAACGGCCAGTTGACGGACGAACGCCCCGGTCAGGTCCTTTACGGACCGGCCCGCCGCGTCGCCCAGCGCAACTGAATTCCACGGTTGCATCTGCCGGCCGACTGACCCCTTGGCAAGCGGCGCAATTGGGTGTAGGATTGCCGATGGGAGGGTGAGTCTATGAAGATCGTGCCCGCTTTGATTCTCTGCCTGGCTACCTGCCAATTGAAAGCAGGCCAGCAAGCCAAGGCGCCGGCTAAAGGAACCGCTCAGGCTACCGGGATCTTCGTTGGCCGCAGCGGCAAGCCCATGGCCAAGGCCAGGGTGATTCTAGGTGAAGTGGTTGGCGACCAAGAAGTTACCTACGCCAAGATCAAATTGCCACCTACGCTGCCCAGCGCCACCACCGACGAGCAGGGACGCTTTCAGTTCAAGGGCTTCGTGCCAGGCGAGTACACTATCGTTTATCAACCCGCCGGCACTCCTCCGGTAGTCCCCGCCGAGATCAACATAAGGGCTTTTCTGGCCGTGACCAAGTCCATCGCGCCCCTGCTGCGCGGTTTCGAGTTGGGCAAGACGGAGCCTTACCCGGAGCGACCTTGGGGCAAGGAGTTCACGCTGCTCAAGGGTCACACGTTTTATTCGGAGGGACCCAACATGAAGATATGGAATGCCACGGTTCGCCGGGGGCAGTCGGGTCCCTACATGGAAATCCGGCGCGGCTTGATCTGGTTGCAGCGGCTGGCTGACGGCAGCCAGATCAAGTTCGAAGCCTGGAGCTTCTGAGCCTGGCCGAACTGCAAGTAAGCGCGCTGTTGGCCGCAAGGGCCGCGTCGCCGCCCGCGTCTATACAATAGTGGGTGGGATGATTCTGCCTCGGTGCGTGGTGATGCTGTGCGCGGCGGGGTCCCTGCTGGGGCAGATCATCGAGTTTGAATCCGGCGGCCTCAAGTATCTCACCCAAAGCAAGGCGGGAGTGACGGTAATGTTCGCGCACTTGCCCTCCATCATTCGCGGGTGCGCGGTAATCCAGGCTGCGGTTTCGAACGGCTCCGCGAGCCCGCGCGTAATACGCCCCCAGGATTTCAGCTTTCGGCGCGCCGACGGCGTGGTGCTGCGAGCCTTGCCGGCCAGTACGGTGGTGGATCAGTTGCTTGAAAAAGCCAGCCGCAACGACGTCATTCGCCTTGTCACTACTTATGAGGCCGGCCTTTTCGGGCTGCCCCGCTTTGTCTCCACCAACGGTTACCAGCAGCGCCGGCAGGCTGCCTTGGCCGAGGTGTCTTCCACGCGAATCAAGGCGGCGGCCGCGGCTTCCGCCATCGCCTTGGTTGAAACGCGGTTACGGCCTGGGGATTCTACCGATGGCGCTGTTTTCTTTCCCAGCGAGGGCAAGCCGCTGGGCCCAGGAACGCTCATCGTGCGCTGCGGCCCCGACGTTTTCGAATTTCCCTCTGCCGGCACTAGCCACTGAGAAGGGACTCTCCAAGCCGGCTGGGCGTCACTCGGTGGGCAGCACAACCGTGTTAGATTCCCGGCCGCCCACGCGCATCTTCAAAAGCAGCTCGCCCCCGGCAATGTCGCGGCTTATCTCGATGCGGATCGCTACTACCCCTACCTGGCCCGTGGCGGCTCCCGCCCATACAGGCTTGAATACTCGCCCCCCAACCATTACCTCGACCTCGTCTTCAAGCTGCGCTTCGAAACTTTCCGGCACTGCGAACCCATCGGGCACGCGCACCCGGTAAGGCCCGAAACCGGTCCCCAGCAACGTCACGATTTCCCCCCTGCGGGCAGGACGGCTAAAGCCTATCAAGTCGCCATCTTGCCCCATTGCCAGGGCTATGGCTCGCCCACCCTCCTCACGCGTGAACAAGCCCGGCGCGTTCCGGGCCACCCGGACCGCCGCGCTGACTTCCTCCCGTTCCGGCTGGCGAATCTTCAGCGTGTAATCACCCTCGCTCAGATCCGAGAAAAGCTGCGCGTTGATCTGTTCCGGCGAGACGAACTTCAGCGGGAGCAAGCGATCACCTAGTGCTACCGTTACCCCGAGGATAGATTGCGCCAGCGGGCTGTCCGGACCGGCGGCGTACTCCGGCGCCAGGTGCGCCCCGTAGATCGCGATGAGGGACCCCGGAGCTACCGCTGGATCGGGCCTTTCCGCCGCGGCGCTGCGCACCCCGGTCGGCGGCACGTAGGGAATCCGCCCCAACACCGCGCGCACGATGCGAGGTTCGCTCACGCTTAAAGCCAGCTCCGGCGCACTGCCCGTCAGGTCTCCGTCCCAGCGCTCGAAGCGGAAGCCCGGCCGCGGCTCGGCTATCAACCGCAGCGCACTGCCCTCGGGATAAAAACTGTCCGGCGAAGACGGCTCGAACCGTACGGTAGCCCCCTCCGGCGGCGCCACCAAGGCCAGCACGCGATAGCTGGCTTGATAGTTAAGGTGCAGAACCTCTTCGGCGGGTCCCGCTGTCCACAGCCGTTGGGGCTGTGTTTGGTCCGCCCAGCCCTGGAACTCCAGCCGGCGCCACTCATCTAGCGCGACCACCGTCGGAGGCTTCAGTTCCAGCACGCTGCCCTGCCGCGGCTCCAGCACGCAAGGCGTCCGGCAGGCGCTGCCGTTAACTTGCACAGTAACCGGGTGAGTGCTCTCTATGCGCAGGCGCGCCAGCAACTCGTAATCGGCCGTCAACCGCAGGCCGGTCTCGCGCGCCTCCGGTGGTACGACGATCTGCTGCACAGCCGGGCCTTGGTTTGACCAGCCTGCAAAGACATAACGCCGGCCCTGCCAGAGCTGCTCGGCGGGGGCCTTAAGTTGGTGAGTGCTTCCGACGCCCCAGATAAAGTTCAAGCTAGGCCAGTTGTCTCGCCCGTCCACTTCAAGCTTCAATCCCTGCGGGCGAGTTTGCAAGCTCACCTGCACACCCGGGGCAAAGCGCGCCGTGATGCTATCGGGGACATTGCTGGCCCGGGCCACGTAAGTGTGCTGGGCCGGCTGCCCGTCCGACCACGACTCGAAGACCCACCACCGCCCCCACTCATCCATTTGGGGCGAGACCGGGGCCAGCGTGTGCCGGCTGTTCTCTGCCCAATCCAGGGTCACCGGCGTGCGCACCCGCGTGCGATCCGCCAGCAACTCCAGCCCAGGCGGCTCCGTCGCCAGCGTGACTCGCACCGCAGGGGCAAAGATGGCCGAAAGAACAATCGGGCGATTCATCGTAAACTTGCTGGCGGCGGCTGTCGAGGCGCCCAGGTCAGGCTGCCAGCCCAGAAAGACGAAACCTTGGGGAGCGTAGGCTTGCAAGAGGACTTCGGCGCCAGCCGGTATCCACAGCTCCCCGCTGGATGCAAAGCAGGTTCCGTTAACGTAGACTTTCCCGTACTGCGGCCCGGGCGTACAGGCAAACCCTGTGGCGCCGCCCGACTCACTTACCAACTGTATTTGAAGCTGGTACTCGAGCGTTCCCACCGCCTTGAACGCCATCACGTCCCGATGGGCGCTGACGGCAATGCTGAGCCCGTCCAGGCTGGCTATTTCGTGCCCGTCTCGCCCCACCATCACCCAGCCCGCGAAGGTGCACCGCTGCCCCCCGGCCGTTTGCGGCGACGCCAGACTCAAGGTATGCTTGCTCCCCTCGGGCCAGGCCAGCGTCACCGCAGCGGTGTAAGCCACGCCGTCAACGTAGAAGGTCGGGCGCGCCTTCGCGCACGGCTCATCCACGTAAATCCGCGTGGCCACCAGCGTGGGCGTTTGCGCCAGCGCCGCCGTCGCCAGCCACAGCCACAGGTGCCAGCTCATCTTCATCGTGGTCCCTCAGAAGTTCACGCCGATGGCTGCCATCGGCGCCAGATCGTGCAACCACTTACCCAACTGCGCGCCGGGCCCCGGGGCGATCACAGTCTTCGGAAACGGGGTCAGATAATCCCGCATCTCGAAGCGCAGCCAGCTCCGCGCTCCCAGTTTCATCTTGATCCCTCCGCCGAAACTTCCCATACCCGTCAGTTGCCGCGTCCGCGTAAGAATCGCGTACCGGCTTAAAGGCTGGAAGGCCGCTTCTTCTCCCGTGCCCTGGTAAAGCCTCACGCCGCCACCTATCGCCACGTAGGGGCGCGCTCGAGCACTCTGCCCGCGGGCATAGAGGAGAAGATCGTAGTGCGCCAAATGCGAACGCCCGGCGAATCGCACCTGGCTGGCCCCGGCGGAAACTTTCAAATCAGAGAACCGGAACAGGTAGCGGAACTCCCCGCCCAGATGTTCGTAGAGGTCTTGCCCGGCTTCCACGCCCGCAAGGCCTCCGGAAGCGATTCCAGCCCGGCCGCTGCCGGCCCCCTGCCTTACCGTAGAACAACTGTCGAAGGGGTAGCCTACCAGCGCACCCAGCGTCCACTTTTGCGCCCAAGCCTGGGCGCCGGCGAGCAAAATCAATGCCGCCACCCCGGCCGCTTTGCCGCCAGACCAGCTTAGAGTAGCTTCCTGCTTCATTTGACCACCCGCACCGAGACCGTAGTCGCCTGCCCGGCCTGGCTTATCCTCAGCGGAACGTCCATGCCCAGCGGGACCCAATAAGGCACCTGCGCGTTGATTTGGTAAACTCCCACCTCGCCCGGCGCCAGGCCGGCAAATAGCACCGGCAACTCAATTTCGCCCAGGCTGACCGAAGGCTGCATCACGGCCACCGCCAGTGGGTTGCGCGGTCCAGGATGGCCGTCGGGCACCTCCGGCGTGGTCGCACCCAAGCCCGTCAGGTAAATCACGATGGTGTCTTCCGGATGAATGGGATTGGACAAGGTGACCAGTTGGTTATTGCGAGCCCGCAAAATCGTGGGCAGACCGCGCTCATCGCCCGCCACCCCCGTCCGGAACACCGCCGGCGCTGCCGGCTGAACGGTAAAGCGGAAGCTATTAGAAACCCCGGCGGGAGTCCGCAGCACCATGGTTGCCGCCCCTGATACTGAAAACGGCAACTGAGCGTTGATCTGGCCCGGCGAGACCAGCACCATGGGTGCCAGCACGCCATTCACCGTCAGGCAGCTTTCGGCCAGAGCCGTTGGAAGCGGCACCTCCCGTGTAGCCTCGTTCACCAGGCTGAGGTTTTGGCCCAGCACCGTCACCAGGCTGCCCGGGGCCACCGCTTCCGAGCCATCCGCCGCGCTGACGACCTTCTCGATGCGCGGGTCGGCAATGGCTGCATCGTAATTGAGCGCCAGAGCAATGAACCCGGAGGCCGACAGCGAAATCAGCAGCCCCGCACCGGGCAGCGCAGCCAGCGTGCGCGTGAAAGCAGGCGGGAAACCCTGCTCCGGCAAACGCGGCGCTTCAATCATGCGCGTGGGCCGCAACAGCCGACCTTGCTCAAGATCCACGCGCTCGATTACGCCCGGACTGGAGCCGTCTGGGGCCGTCGTGCGCACTCCCATGCCGTCCAACAGCACGAAGCCCGAGCTTTGCCTCCCGCTTGTCTCCAGATCCCTTATGGGCGCCAGCGCACCGTCGAGCAGGTGATTGTCTACCAAGAAGCGCTGCTCGGAAAGCGCCGCGTAGGCCCCGCCCAACTTGCCGAAATCCTTGCGCGAAACTACGAAAGTGTCTTCGTTGGCGCTGTAAAGCATGACGCTGCCCTCGGCCTGCGCCACCAGGATGGCTGCTCCGTTGGGCGTCGCCGCCAGCGCTGTATCGGCGTCTATGGCGTTCTCCCAGATCCCCAGGCTGGGCAGCTCGGTAGCCAGCCGCAAGTTCAGGTCCACGCGGTCCAGCTTGTGCTTGCCCCCCGCCACGCGCGCCGCAGCCAAAATGGCGCCCCCGGAGACTGCCAGCGAGCGCGGGTAATGACCGCTCGGAAAAACAATCGGCGGTTCGGCCTCGAGCGTATCAAGGTTGTAAACGTAGGCCAGCTGCGAATCATCAGCTCCGATCAGCAATCGCTTGCCATCCAGCGTCATCGCCATTTGCGTGGGCGTGTTGCCCGTGCGCAGCGTGCGCAGCAGCCGGTACCCGCTGGCCTCATAAACCAGCACCTGGTTGGCGTCCTGGCGCAGGATGTAAAAGCGGTTGCGCGCCGGATCGCCCAGGATGTCCACCAAGCGCCCCGGCGCTTGGACCAGGGTGCCGCGCTGGTCCGGCTCGCGCAAATTCACCAGTACACGAACCGGCGCGGGAACATTCACAGCCGCCTGCGAGCTGATCTGAATCCAGCCTTCACTGGTGCCTTTCTGGTTCAGAAAACGGTTCGCATCTACCATCACGCGCACGCGGGCCGGAGTAAAGCCGCTTTCAGGGGAAACCGTTATGCCCGGCGAGGCCTTCAAAGTGAAGTCCGTGCGCCCTCCGCCCGGATCCACCAGCTCGATCTCCTCGATGATCCCCCGGCGATCGCAAAAGCCGCTACGAAACAGTAGTTCTGGTTGCCTTGAAACCACGCGCGGTTGCCGCTCCAGTTCCCCCACCGGCAGCACGGCCAGCCCGTTTTCAGCCACCGCGTACACCGTGCGCCCGTCTGAGCTCAGCACGGCCCTGCCGGTCAGGTTCGCCGGCAACAGCAGCCGCTCGCGCACGGTCAGATTGTCGGCATCGGCAATCAGCAGCAGGGGCGGCTGAGCCGCGGTCGTCCCGCTCGCGCTGCGCTGCTCAATTTGGGCGTAGACCAGATCCCGGCTGGAATCCAGCACCACAGCCCCCTTGCCCAACGTACCCGCCGCATTGCGGAATTGCGCCAGCAGGATTCCGCTGCTGGTAAAGACCCCCCAACCAGTGGCAAAGCGCGCACCATCGTGGCTGACACTGATCGTGCGCGGGCCCAGCGGAGGATCCGTGACGCAGTCTCGAATGCGTAGCTGGCGCGTCTGCACGTTATAGGTGAAAACCAGCGCGTGTGTGGCTTGCTCTACCTCGACCACGCCCACAATCGAGGAGCCGTCCCCGGAAGCCGCTACCGCCGCCCGCGTGATCTCGCTCGGCCAACTGGCTGGTTTGGCGGGCAGCCCGGCCCGCACCACGTCCTGGAGCGTGCCCACCACTTCCGTGAGACCGCTTTCGGGCTCTACCACGAGCACTTCCTGCGTGGTCACCACCAGGGCTCGGTTATCCATGCCGAAGGCCACTCCTAGCGGCGGCGCCGCCAGCACCAGGCTTTGCCGGCGGTTCTCATCCAGCCGGAGCACAGTTAAGGCGTTGGAAGGCCGCAGGGGGGCAGCGAAGTTCGCCATGTGCGTCACCAGCAGATAGCGCCCGTCGGGGGAGATAGCCAACGCCGAAGGCTGCTGCGGCACCGCCAGCGAGCTCAGCACACGCATCTGGCTGAGCGAGACAACCTCGATGCGGTTTGCCGTGTAGTTGGCTACGTAGGCTACCCCGCGGCGCTCATCCAGCGCCAAATCGCTCAGATGCCCACTGATTCCGATTACCTTGCCAAAACTTCCCGCCCCCAAGGCCACGACTGGCCAGGCGGCCCACCACAATATGGCTGCTCGTCTCATACACCCTCCCTTGGCGCACACCGGCGCCGGGCCGGACGGCAGCTTCGCCAGACTGCCGCCTCAGCCCGCCGCCACCTCGACACTGCCGCCGCAATCCGGTCGCCGCACTTCAGCCCTGCCCGCGCTCGCCAACACGGCCAGGCTTTCAAGCGTTCTTGCGCCGTCGCACAATCAGTACGGCCACCAGCACCAGCGCCAGTGCCCCGCAAACGATTCGAATCAGCGTCGCGTCCATTGCAAGTCTTCTCCTTGGTTGCCTGCGCCCGGCAAGGCCGCGCGCAGGGTTACATTTCCCTTATCATCGGGAGCAACTCCCGAACTACTCGCACCATAATCGGCCCTACTGTCACCACAAACAGCGAGGGCAAAATGCAAAAGAAAATCGGAAAAACCAGCTTCACGCCCAGCTTGGCCGCTTTCTCTTCGGCCTGCTGCCGCGCCTGCGCGCGCATGAAATCCGAGTGCGCCCGCAAGGTCTGGGCAACGCTGGTGCCAAAGCGGTCCGCTTGGATCAGCACGGCCGCAAACTTGCGCAACTCTTCGACATCGGTGCGCTCGGCCAGATTGCGCAGCGCTTCAACCCTGCGCTTGCCCGCCCGCAGCTCCAGGTTCACCAGGGTCAGCTCCTGGCTGATTTCCGGGTGTGCGTGCTCGAGCTCGCGCGCCGTCTGCACAATGGCTTGATCCAAGCCCAGCCCCGATTCCACGCACACCACCAGCAGATCCAGAGCGTTAGGCAAACCCCGGCGGATCTGCCGCTGCCGGCGCCGCGCCTTGCGCTGAACATACTCGTTGGGCGCAAAAAAACCGGCCGCTGCCGCCCCCATGACCAGCATCAACTTGTTCTCGGCCGTGCGGCGCGAGCCAGCCACCAGCACCCCCACCAGCACCGGCAAGGCAACGGCCAGCAGCAGCTTGGCCCCGTAAAAGTAAGTGAGCGCCCCCGGATGGCGAAAGCCCGCCCGGATCAGCCGCCGCTGCATGACGGCCACATCCTTGGGCGAGGCCGGCAGCAACGTCCCCAGCTTGCTCAGCAGCTCGCGAAACGCCAGGCTGGGGTGTCTTTGCGGAACCTCAATGGCCGCAGCCCCCGTGATCCGCTCGATGGCGGCGCGCGGCCGCACCCACAGCCGCATGCCGAGCAGCGTCAGCCCCGCTGCCACCAGCACAAACACCGCCAAGCTTACCAGCAACGGCATGCCTTAGACCTCAATAGCCACGATCCGGCGAATGATAAAATAGCCCAGCACTTGCAAGCCCACCGCCGTCCCCAGCATGAGCTTGCCCAGCTCATCGCGGAAGAAAAACGCGATCAAGTCCGGGTTCACCCAGAACATCAGCAAACCCACCGCGGCGGGAATCAGCGACAAGACCGTGCCCGTCATGCGCCCGTGCGCGCTGATGGCCCGGATGCGCCCCCGCAGCTTGAAACGCTCGCGAATCAAATAGGCCAGCTTGTCCAGCAGCTCCGCCAGGTTGCCCCCCGTGCGCTTTTGTAGCAGCACCGCGGAGACAAAAAAGCGCACGTCCATCAGCGGCACCCGCTCGGCCAGCTTCTGCAAGGCCACCTCCAGCGGCAAGCCGAGATTCTGCTCATCAAAAACCCGCCGGAACTCGACTGCCAGCGGATCCTGAAATTCGGTATGGATAAGCTCCAGCGAGACAGTAAAGGCGTGCCCGGCCCGCATGGAGCGCGCCAAGAACTCCAGCGCCTCCGGGAACATCTCTTCAAAACGCCGCAACCGCGCCCGCCTGAGCCGCGCAATATGCACCAGCGGCAGAGCGGCCAACAGTACGCCGAAGGGCAGAGCCAGGTTCCTGAGTGAGGGCAGCAAGTACCAGATGAAGGCAAAACCGGCCAGAAACAGCGCCAGGCACGCATGCATGGTGCGAGCCACGTCCCACTTCAGCCCGGCCTGCTCGATCAACAGCCGCAAGCGCTCCATCACGCGCAGCCGCCGCGCCAGCTCGATCACCAGCATCCCCCGCTGCCCGCCTTCGCTGCGGATCAAAGCCGGCCCTTTGCGCCCGCCCGTCTGGCCGGCCGGCCCCCGGCCGCTCAAGCGCTGCTTGATGCGTTGCAGATGCGCGCTGTGACGCGCCTTCCACACCAGCCAAACCAGGCCCATCGAACCCAGCCAAGCCAGCAGGAAGATGCTCACCAGCAGCATGAGTTGCCTCGCCTATAGCTCCACTACTTCATCGAAAAGATCCGCCCGCAACTGTATGCCGGCCGCCAGCAGCCGGTCGTAAAATTTGGGCCGGATGCCCGTGGCCGCGAATCGCCCCAGTACCTTGCCCTCCGGGGAAACCCCCCATCGCTCGAGCACGAATATGTCTTGCAAGGTCACAATCTCGCCTTCCATGCCGGTGACCTCGCTAATGGAAACCACCCGGCGCGTCCCGTCGCTCAACCGCGCCGCCTGCACGATGACTTGGATGGCGCTGGCGATTTGCTGCCGGATGGACACCAAGGGCATGTTGGCGGCCGCCCAAGTCACCATCACCTCCAGCCTCGCAATGGCGTCGCGCGGCGAGTTGGCGTGAATCGTGGTGAGCGAGCCTTCATGACCGGTGTTCATGGCCTGCAACATATCCAGGGCTTCCTCGCCTCGCACCTCGCCCACGATGATGCGATCCGGCCTCATGCGCAAACTGTTGATGAGCAGCTCGCGCTGGCGCACCGCACCCTGCCCCTCCAGATTGGGCGGCCGCGTCTCCAGGCGCGCTACGTGCGGCTGCTTGAGCTGCAATTCCGCCGCATCCTCGATGGTCACAATGCGCTCCTTGGGCGAGATGAAAGCCGACAATGCGTTGAGCAGCGTGGTCTTGCCCGCCCCGGTGCCGCCCGAAATCAGTATGTTCAGCCGGGCCCGTACGCAAGCCTCCAGCAGCTCCATCATGCCCGGCGTCAGTGCCTTGCGCTCGACCAGATCGGCTGGCATGAGGCGATCGCGACTGAAGCGCCTTATCGAGAGCAGCGGGCCATCCACCGCCAGGGGAGGAATGATGGCGTTGACACGCGAACCGTCGGATAAACGGGCGTCCACCATGGGGGTGGATTCGTCAATGCGTCGCCCCACCTGGGAAACGATCTTGTCTATGATCCGCAACAGGTGAGCGTCATCGCGAAAAGTCACATTGGTCAGCTCGAGCACGCCGTTGCGCTCTACATAAACCTGTTTGTGGGTATTGACCAGGATGTCGGAAATGGTCGGATCTTCCAGCAACGGCTCAAGCGGCCCCAGCCCAAAGACCTCATCCAGCACCTCTTCGCAGATCTGCTGCTTCTCGATCGCGCTCAGCAGGGTGGACTCGCCCTCGATCAGGGTCAGCAGGGCCTGGCGCACCTCGGCCCGCATGCGCTGGTTGTCAATGGCAGCCAGAGCCTCCAGGTTGATCCGGTCCACCAGCTTGCGGTGGAGCGTGAACTTCAGCTCCTGGTACTCCGGCCGCAGGCTGGTCCGCGGACGGGAAGCTTTTTGCAGCAGCCGCTGATCCCAGCTCAGGGGTCGGCGTAACTCCTGATCGGCGACCGAAATCATGCCTGCCTATCCTCCTGCCTGCTTTGCCGCTTAATGGCCGGCTGACAGCGCCGGCAACATCCCCGGCGCCAACCCGCTGCGCCTGTTCTCCCCGCGCGCGATTCCCGCCAGCCGGCCCGCAAACTCTTCCACCGATTTGCCCAAGACGGTCTCGGGCCCTAGCGGCTCCCCCAGGGTCAACATGCGCTCGAGCGCGCACCCGTCGCTGGGGAAACTGCTATGGGCACGGGCGTTGATCACTTTCTCTATATCGGACAGACCGAGCGGTTCTGCGCGGTCAACGCGGTTAACCAGCACTCGCATACGCTCCTGGGCAAATCCGAGTTGGTTCAGCATGGCCAGGGCCTTGCGCGCCAGATGTAGGCTGGCCAGCTCCAGCGTGGTCACCAGAAACCCCTCGTCGCACTCGGTGAAGCTCAACAGGCTCAAGCGATGGAAAATGCAGGGGGCATCGAGAATAACCCAGTCATAGAGCCGCCGCAAGTATTCGCAAAATTCGTGCAGGCGGGCCGGCTCAATGGCTTCGGCTCCGGGCGCCGGCGCCGGCAGCACGTCCATATCACCCACATGCTCGATCAGCGCCGTCCAGCGACCCGGCGCCAAGCGAGCGCCTTCCGAAAGCGCTTCCCAAAGCGCCGAGCTGGGCGCTAGCTTCAAGCAAAAGCTGGCTGTGGCGCTGCCCAGATCCAGGTCCGCCAGCAGGATCCGCTGCCCGGTGAGCCTTTTCAGAGCCAGCGCCGTGTGCAAGGCGAGCGTCGAGGCGCCTGCGCCCGGTTTGGCGCTAGAAAAAGCCAGCAGCTTGCCCGGGTGCCGCTGGGCCTCGCCTTGCGGCCGGCGTAGCCGCCAGAGGCGCTTGGCTGCCTCTCGCTGCTGTTGGGGATCGAAGGGCGCGCAGAGAAACTCGCTGGCCCCGGCACGCAGCACCGCCACTACCGCTCCTGCATCATTGCTAGCGCCCAAGCCAATGATCTGCACCGCTGGCTGGGCTTGGTTCAAGTGCCGGATGAGCGCCAGGGCGGCGGCAAAATCGCTGGCCACATCGAGCATCACAACCTCGGGCGAGTGCTGGCGCAGCCTGATCTCAAGCGTGTGGGTTGAAGGATAACTGTGCAGCTCGGCGATGATTTCAAATTCGCGCGCCTCGGCCACGCTGGCGCGCAGCAGCTCGGCCAGCCTGGCATCCGGCGCCACCAGCAGCGCGGTCAATCGGGCAGCTTGGCTGCTGCACTTCACTTGGTCTTCCTCGCTTTGGCATCTGCCGGCGCGGGATTCTTAGCCCGCTCTATCTCCCGGTGGCGGCTCGGTTGCGCTTTGCTCACCGGGGGCAAAAACTGCCGGGGCAGCTCGGGTCCGGGCAGCGGCTGCCCGGCCTCCAGCGGGCGCGTAATTTCGGGGCTGACGATCACCACCAGCTCAGTCTTAGTGCGATTCTGCTGGCGGCTCTTGAACAACGCCCCTAGCAGGGGTATGTCCGCCAGCCCCGGTATCTTGGCCAGCGTCTCGGTCACCCGATCATCAATCAGCCCCGCGATGACGAAACTCTGCCCGGCTCCCAGCTCCACCGTGGTCTCCATGCGCCGCGTGGCCAGGGCCGGGATGGTGAAGCCGGATAGCACCAGCGAATTAGCCATGTCAATGGTGGAGACTTCCGGCCTGACCGTCATCTTGATAGTCTTGTGCGGGGTAATCTCGGGCCGGAAGCTCAGCCGGATGCCGAACTCGCGGAACTGAATGGTGACTGCCCCTACGTTGGCCCCTCCTTGCACCACCGGGATCGGGAACTCCCCACCCACTAGGAAGCTGGCTTCTTTGCCGTTGGTCGCCACCAGGTTGGGCTCGGCCAGGATTTGCAGCAACCCGCGGCTTTCTAGCGCCCGAATGAAGGCCCCCAAGTTAAGGTCAGGCCGGAAGGCGAACACGTTCAGCGCATCCGAGATGCTGAAACGCGTTTCTGTGCCCTCCAGCCGGCCCCCTATAGCCCCTTGCAAATCGGTTGGTCGGGGGGCGGAGAATTGCCCGGTGGTCAGCGATCCCGGCGTATTGAGCGCCCCGGTGGAAACCAGGTTGGCGCCCAGCGCCTCCAATGCACTGCGATTCAGTTCGGCAAAGCGCACCCTAAGCAGCACCTGCGGCTCAGGTCCGGCGCTGGCCACCTGTAAGTTGTTGACCACGCTCTTGGCCATGGGGGCCACCAAAGCGGCTGCACGCTCGGCTACGGCCTGGCTGGAAACGCGCCCCGTCAGCGACAAGGACTCCCGCGTTGCCTGCACCTGGATGTCTTCTTCCGGGAAGGTCTCCTTTAGCAAGCGCCGAATCGGTTCCAGATCCGGCTCCACCGAGACCTGATAGAAATTGCGTTGCCCGTTCTTGGACCAAATCACCACCGTGGCGCTGCCCAGCGACTTGCCGTGGATCAGTACCTCCCGCAAGGAGACGGCCACCGCATCTACCACCTCGGGATTGCTGGTCGAAATGCGCCCGATGTCAGCCGGAAAGTCAATCACCGCGCTGCGGCCCAATCCAAGCCGTATCGCCTGTGCGGCCGCCTGTTCTTGCGCGGCTGAGACTGCAAACGTCCCGCACGCTAATAACAACACCGCTGCCCGCGCCATGGCTTTTCTCATGGTTGTTTCCTGGCCAGCCCGGAACCGCCCGCCCCTATCAACTCGACCGTCCGCTGTGAGCCCCGGATCACGACCACTTCATCGGGCGGAGGCGGCGCCGGCTCCGCGGGCTTTTCGGCCTTCGGCTCAGGCCGCGCGGGCGGAGCTGGTGCCGGGCGGGGAGCCACCGCGACCGCCGGCTTGCGCACTTGGTAAAGTTCGCTCAGCAACCGGCCCGGGGTCTTTTCCACGCTCTGATCGCTGGCATTGCGCAGTACCAGTTGAATCTTGCCCTCATTGCCCGCCAGCGTCAGGATCTCAGCTTGCTCGGGCGTCACCAGCAACGTCACCACCGGGGAATTGATCGCCTGCCCGCGGGCATCGGGTTCGATTTGCTGCCCCGCCGACAGCACCAAGATGTTTTGCAGCACGGTCGTCGTCACCGTGTCCGGTTCGTTGGGAAGCTTTCCCGTCACCAGCACGTCCACGCGCATGCCCGGCAGGACAAAGCCTGCTACGCCCACCACCTCGTTGACTCGCACGGCCACCGCCCGCATGCCCGGTGGGATCACTGGCGCCAGCCCCAGCCCGCTGCCCCGGGCCCCCACACGCCCCTCACGGATGGGCTCCTCCGGCAAGATCGAGCTGATCACCGGCCGGTCGTAGACTTCTTCCGGGCGGCTGAAAGTTCCCGGTGGAATATGGCCGGCAGGCAGCTTGGCCAGCTTCACGTCGGCCGGCTTGATGGTTATGCCCACCGGCAGCGCCCGCGCCGCCACCACTACATCCTTGGTTTCGATCTTTTGCGGCTTGGCGGACGGCTTGGGTCCGGCCACCATCTGGTAAAAGATGCCTGCCACCACCAGGGCAAACAGGAGGCTCAGACCTGCCACGGTCAAAAACCTGCGGTCCATCAGCCCGTCCTCCCTCCGTATGAGAGCGCAGCGATCATCCCACCTACACTTCGGCAGTTCGGGAATAGTTCTTTAGGGAAAGTCGGGACGCCTCTCCGGCTGATAAAGCGCCGCCAGCCGGTCCTGCTCTAACAGCCGCCAGCCCCGCTGCTCGGCAAGCAGGCTCGCTAGCGGCCACTCCCTGGGGGCCAGCACGTAGTCAAACTTCAACTCCGCTAGCCCCTGCCGCCATCCCGGCTTCCCCTGGAGCAGCTTCAGGTATTGCTCGCCGATCGCCGGGCCGTAAAAATCGCTGCGGCCGTCAAAATATACCCTTTGGTGGGGATAAAAACGGTAAATGAGATAGTCAGCCCACTGATCTGAGGTAAGCACACGCGAGCCCGCTAGCTTGTGTGCCCACCGCTTTACCAGCCCCACTGGAAACTTCTCGGCCGGGAAATCGCGCGGCCAGTGCGCCGGCGGCGTCAGTAGCAGCAACCCGGCGACTCCGGCAGCCGCCCAAAGGCTTAAGCGCCGGAAACCGCTTGCGCTCTGCCGCGAAATCTCATCCAGAATGGCCAGCGCCGATTTCGGTCCCAGCCTGCGGGCCAACTCGCGCAGCAGCGAGCTGGCCTCTGCCGCCAGCAGCGGCGCCACCAGGAAAGCGAACAGCGGTATGTGGCGGGCCGAGACCAGCGAGGCATGGGCCCAGAAAAGCACCAGCAAGGCTTCTGCTACTCGTCGGCCGCGCACCAAGGCCGGCGTCAGCATCAGCGCCCCGAACAGCAGCAATTCAAAGTGCAGCGAATGTTCGGAGCGGAACTTGGGCGACTGAAATTCCTCCACCACGTTCCGGATCCAGGAAGAGCGCAGGTAGCTAGCGATGTGCAAATGCAGACGCCAGCCGTAAGGGTTAGCCAGGGTGGCTGCCAGGGTCGCTCCCAGCAAAGCAAGGTAGCGCGGGAGGACCTTGAGCGCGGCCCGAGGGCCGCCTTCCCAGCCTGCCTCGATCGCGCGCCCCACGGCGAGCAAGGCCAGCGAAGCCAGCAGGGCCACGAAGCCGCCGTGCGTGTTGGCCCAAAGCAGGCCGAGCGGTACCAGCCACCACAGGGCGCGTGGGTTTGCCTGCTCGTTATCGAGCAGCGTCAGAGCCACCGTCCACAGCAGCAACGTGAATAGATGGGGCCGGGCCAGAAAATGGATGGAGGCTGCTCCCAGCGCCAGCATCAGCGCGATCATGCTCAGGAAGACGTTGGCTTGCCGCCGCCCCATGCGCAGGAAGGTGAGCACGGCGGCGGCCACGATTACCAGGGCCGAGCCGACCACGACTGCGCTGAGCCCGGCCAGTCGGTGCCAGAGCGCCAATAGGATCTCAGCCAGCCACTCCCAGGCGTACCAGGGCGCGCATGGCTTGCTGAAGGAAAACAGATCCTGCCGCGGCCAGCTCTTCTGCTCTAGGATCCATTCTCCGGTGCGGATGTGCCAGCCTGTGTCGGCATCGGCCAGCAAGCCGATCCAGCGGCCCCCCACTGCGAACTGCCAGCTCAACAGCGACAGCAGCAAGCAATCGAGCAGGGAAGGCTTCAGCCAGCGGACAGCCGCGCCGCCTCTCATGTCTCAGTGCGCGATTCTTCGCCGAGCTCCAGGCCCAGCCGGTAGGCCCCGATGGCCAGCTCATAGCGGCTCCGCGCCCCGGTTTTTTCAAAAATGTGCATCAGGTGCACCTTGACCGTGCCAGGAGCGATAGCCAGCGCTTCGGCAATCTGTTTGTTTTTCATGCCGCGGCAAAGCAGCCGCACCACTTCGCGTTCGCGCCGGGTCAACTTGGGCAGCGCCAGCCGCTGCGGCGCGGCGGCGGGCGAGGATTCCGACCAGGTCTCGCCCCGAGCCACGCTGGTAAGACAATCGAGCAGCACCCCGGCGGGCAAGCTCTTGCGCAACAGGCCCCGCATGCCCAGCCTAAAGGCCCGATACTGATCTATCCGCGCCGGATCGCGCACCCAGAGCACGAAGCGGCTTCTGGGACTGGCTTGGCGCAGCTTCTCCAACAGGGGCAAGGCTTGGGAGTCATCGGGCGGACTGAGCAAAACGATGTCCGGGGTCAATTCCCCAATCATCGTCTCCGCGTGCTGCGGGTCGGCGGCTCCCACCAGCAGCAGCTCGCGCGAGGCCTCCAGCGCGGCTCGCAAGCCTTCGATGACAATGGGCTGCGATTCGCAAGCGAACACCGTAGCCAGCCGATCCATTACTCGGCTTATCGGCTGCTCGGGCCGGGCGGTTTAGAGCGGTTTGAAGTCGGTCCGGACTCGGGTTCGCTCTCAGCTCTTGATGTCGTCGCGGGTGAAATCCCACTCGAGCCAGCGCAGTTGCTTGGCTGAGAGGTTGATCATATGCGCGCAGGCTGCGGCGTGGTGGCCCTGCACGGCATCTTGCCAGTAGGGCTTTCGCGTGCGGATGGATTCCAGCCAGTGGCCCAGGTGCACTACGGTGGCATCCAAACCTTCTTGCCGGAACTCTTGCGCCCCCTCGATTACGCGCGGCTTGCGCGTGTGCGGCAATTCCGCTTGGCGCACTTTGGGATCGCGATAATAAGCCTGCTCCAGCGCGCGTGGCCAGCTATCCACTATCCAGCGGTTGTCTTCCTCGGCCCGCTCCGGGTAAAAATTCATACCTTCGGCGGTAAGGGTGATGGTCCCCTCGGTGCCCAGAAACTGGAAGCTACCCTCCGCGGCCGCCTGATTGTTGAAGGTAGAGCTAAGGTTGACTACAAAGCCTTCCGGGTATTCCAGGATGGCGTTGAGCGTATCGGGCACTTCACGACTTTCCTTCCAACGATAGAGCTGGCCCATAGCCACCACGCGCGAAGGCATCTTGGCGTCCATAACGTAGTGGATCGTGGTGCACAAGTGCACAAACAAGTCCGTAGCGATGCCTCCGGAATAATCCTCGTAACAGCGCCAGCGGAAGAAGCGCTCGAGCGAAAAAGGCCGTTTGGGGGCGGGCCCCAAGAACATTTCCCAGTCCACGGTTTGGGGCGACGCATCGGGTGGGATCGGGTAGATCCAGGCCCCTGAGGCGGTGTTGCGATTGTAAGCGGCACGGATGATGGTCACGCGTCCCAGCTTGCCGCTTTGGATCATCTCTTTAGCGCGACGCTGTATGGCGGAGCTCATGCCCTGACTGCCCACCTGGACTATGCGCCCCGTGGCGCGCGCGGCCTCGATAATTTCCCGGCCCTCCGAGCAGCGATAGGTGAGCGGTTTCTCGCAGTAAACGTCCTTGCCCGCCCTCAGCGCATCAAGAACCATCTGCCGATGCCAGTGGTCGGGCGTGGACACCACCACAGCGTCAATGGATTTGTCCTCCAGAATCTCACGGTAGTGGCGACAGGCGCGGGCGCGCCCGCCGGTGCGCTCGATGGCGCGCTCCAGGCGGCCCCGGTAAGCGTCCACCAGCGCCGTGATTTCCACCCCCTCATGGACCAGCAAGGCTTCAATGAGCTGGTGGGCGCGCGCGCCGGCGCCGATGAAGCCCACCTGAATGCGGTCGTTGGCGGCGTAGGCCCGGCCGGCAGGCAGGGCGCCAGCCGCCACGCCTCCACAAAGCAGACTGCGACGCGTCAACTCCATAGCCCGAGACCTCCGCTTCGGCTTGATTATAAATCGGGAGGGGAAAAGCGAGGCAAGGCAGCTTCAAGCGCTGCCGCTACCCGCAAAAGGCGAGCTTCACTAAAAGGCGGGCCGATAATTTGCAGTCCCAGGGGGAGGCCCTGAGGGTCCAGACCGCAAGGCAGCGAAATGGCTGGCCAGCCGAACATGTTGATGGCGCGCACCAAGCGGGTAGCCGCTATCCGCAAATCTTCTGCGCCGTCCTCCCACTCCAGGCGACTCTGACCCAGGGGCGGCGCCGACACAGGTGTCGTGGGGGTGAACAGGCAGTCGGCTTGCTTCCAAACGCGCCGAAACTCATCACGCATCATGCGCCGGAGCCGCTGCGCTTGCAGGTAATCCGTGGCCGGCAACAGCAGGCCCTGTTCGAGCAGCAGCCGCACGTCCTCGCCCAGTTCGTGGCGGCGGTTCATGTAAGGCTGCATGACGGCGGCGGCTTCGGCCAGCAGGATTACGCGGCTTACCTCATTCATGGCAGCTACGTCGGGCACGCGCACGGGCGCCACCACGGCGCCCGCCTGCTCAGCCAGTCGGGCCGCGTTGCGAACCGCCTCGGCGACTCCGGGCCCTACGCGCTCGAAGTAGAAATTTTCCGGCAGGCCGATGCGCAAGCCGGCCAGCGAGGGATCCTGCGGGGGCAGGTACTGTTCAACCGGGCGACGGGAGGAAGTCTCATCCCGCGCATCGTGACCCGCCAGCGCTTCCAGCGTGACCGCTGCATCGCGGACCGAGCGCGCCAGCGGGCCCATGTGATCCAGGCTGAAGTCAAGGGGCAATACCCCATAGCGGCTGATGCGGCCGAAGGTAGGCTTCAACCCCACAAGCCCGCACCAAGCCGCCGGGATGCGAATGGAACCGCCGGTATCACTACCCATTGCCATGAAGACCATGCCCGCCGCCACCGCCGCCGCAGAGCCGCCGCTCGATCCGCCGGGGAGGCGCTGGTAGTCCCAGGGGTTCCGCACGGCGCCGTAACGCGGATTGCTGGAGGTGATGCCGTAGGCCAGCTCGTGCATGTTGGTTTTGCCCACCAGCACCGCGCCCGCCTGAGCCAGTCGCTCGACGACGGCGGCATCGAAATCGGGCACGAAATCGGCGAAGATTCTGGCGCCGCAAGTAGTGCGGATCCCCCGGGTGGCGTAGACATCCTTGACCGCGACCGGGATACCGTGAAGCGGTCCGCGGTCGTGTCCGCGCTCTAGCTCCTGGTCGGCCTGCCGCGCTTGCTGGAGTGCAAGATCCTCGGTCACCGTGATGAAAGCGCGCAAGCGGTCATTGAGCGCTTGAATGCGATCCAGAGCCTGGCGAGCCAGTTCCAGGGAGCAAACCCGGCGGGTGCGCAGGGCGTGCGCCGCTTCCAGGATGGTCATGCCTCCTCCTCCGGATCTGAACGGAAGCTAACCAGCGGTTCAACCAACAAGGGGATGGAGGGCAGCAGCGAGCGCAGGCGACTATGAAGACCTTCCAACGGGGGAGAAATTCTGTCGAGGTCGGTTTCCGGGATTTCCAGCTCTAGCCCGGCGGCGATCAGTTTCCAGTCCGGCATCCAGCCTAGTGTACTCCGAGGCCGGGGCCTTGAAACGCGGGCCCGGCCCGCGCCATCCTAACAGGCAGGGAGGGCTGATGATTCGGATAGCGTTGGTTGCGCTTGGCCTGGCGGGGCTGGCTACAGCCCAGCCGGCTGATCTGTCGGAAGCCGAAGTCCAGGCTATCATCGAAAAGTTCGCCGCCAAAGAGAGCGAATTTGCGCGCGCCCGCGACAATTACACCTATCGGCAGACCGTGCGCATCGAGGAGCTGGATGAAGGCGGCACCGTGCGCGGTCGCTACGAAATAGTTACCGATATTATTTTCTCGCCCGAGGGCAAGCGGACCGAACGCGTGGTGCGCGCGCCGGTTTCCACCTTGCGCAGGATCCAGCTCACTCCGGAGGATGAACAGGACGTGCGCAACGTGCAGCCTTTCGTGCTGACCAAGGAAGACATCGGCAACTACTGGGTGCGCTACCTGGGCCGGCAGAAGGCGGACGAAATTCCTTGCTACGTTTTCGCGGTCAAGCCCAAGAAGATGGAACCGGGCAAGCGTTACTTTCAGGGCATCATCTGGGTGGATGACCGCGACCTGCAAATCGTTAAGACTTACGGCCGTGGCGTGGGACTGCTAAAGAAAGGCTCCGACAATCAGTTTCCCAAGTTTGAAACGTACCGCGAGCAGATAGACGGCAAGTACTGGTTTCCCACCTGGACCGGGGCCGACGACACCTTGTACTTCGAGGGCGGCCCGCAACGCATCCGCATGCGCATCCGCTACGAGAATTACAAGCAGTTCAAGAGCGAGGTGCAGATTCGCTACGGTGAGCCGGTTCAGACGTCGCCGAAGAAGCCCTAAGCGGCTCGCCGCCAGCGTGCTTGCCATTAGCCCCGATTCCCTCCCAGCGGCGCTTGAAGGAGAAGAAGCTGCCAATGTACTCGCGCGCGAGCTGGGGCCAGGTCTTATCCACGTAGGAGCGGATGGAGACGTAGCACTGGTCGCAGACGTTGCGGCGGGTGAACTCAGCGATCATACGCTGGCGCTCCTCCAGCCGGTAGCGCTGGAACTGCATCGAGCAGGGCTGCAAGTGGCCGTCGGCGGTAACCACCAAGAAGCGCAAGCCGGCCATGCAGCCCGGCGTCCCCCCGCGCTCGAAGTAACGCCGCGTGGCTTCAATGGTGGTGGGGGCGTTGACGATCCAGTTGGTGGCGTCACGCCTGGCTTCGATGCGATCCAGTTGCCGGTTTAGCTCGGCCAGTTCCTCCGGCGTGCGCAGGAAATAAGCTGGGTTTCCCGTGCGCCGCGGCGAATAAGCGCTGTAGCAAATGTTGACGCCCCACTGGCGAGCGCGATCGGCGATGGCGTTAATTTCGGTGAGGTTGGCGCTGGTGATGCAAGTGTTAAGCACTATGTCGTCATAGCCGAGCGCGGCCAGCCGGGGCACCAGACGGCTGAGCTTGTGATAGAGGCCGGGGTGGCGCCGGAACTGATCGTGTCGCTCGTCAGGGAAATCCAAGCTGACCGAAAACTGGTCCACGCCCGCCTCGCGCAGAGCCAAATATTTCTCCTCGCTCATGAGTGACCAGTTGGAAACCAGAATGGTGTAAGGAAGGCCGGTTCTGGGGTTCTTGATGGCGCGCACGATTTCGATCAGGTCCTGCCGCAACAGCGGCTCGCCACCGGAAAGCTGCACCACGGCGGGGCGCAGGGCGCGGATGTAGCGCGGGTACTGCTCGGGGCGCAGATTGCGCGAGTCGTCCTTGGGTCCCCCGTGGTCGCAGTGGCGGCACCAGCAGGTGCAACTGTCGGTCACCTCAAAGGAGACTACGATGGGCCGGCCGCTGAAGTAGTTAAGCGATCCCCTTACGATTACGCTCAGCGATTGTACCAGAGGCGTTTTCCGCATAGTGGCTGACTGCGCCCGTGCGCTTGCCCGGAAAACCAAATCCTAGCAAGGCATCCCGGCCAAGGGCAACCCCGGTGCAGCCAGCCGCTAAGTGGCGGCCTGTACGGGGCCTGAGGAGGCCTGAGCGGCGTCAGGCCTGCGGCGAGCCTCGAGAAAGCTGTCGCTTTAACAGGCGCATGTGCAGCACGCGCAGGGTGGCCATGACCGGCACCGACAAAAACATGCCCGGCACCCCCGCAATGGCTTGACCCGCTAGAGCGCCCGCGATCACCAGCACTGGATGCAAGGCCAGCCCGGCGCTCATCAGTTGCGGTTGCAGCACGTAGTCCTGAAACAGTCGGTAGCCGCCCAAGAAAGCCAGCACCTGCCAGAGTGGCGCGCTGCCGGAAAACAAGACCACCAAGGAGACTACGGCTGCTGCCAGCAACGGACCAAGCACTGGGATAAACTCAAGCAGGCCCGAAAGGCTCGCCAGCAGGACGGCAAAGGGGATTCCCATCAGCGCGAAGGCGGCGGCGTAGGTGGCGAAGGTAGCCAGCGAGAGCAACACCAACGCGCGCATGAATTGCCCGAGCAAGCGGTGTACGTCCGCCAGCACGTCCTCCCATAATGCCCTTTGTTCGGCGCTCAGGCCGGCCAGCAATCGTTGTTTCAGTTCAGCGCCGTCTTTCAGCAGGAAGAAGCTCAGTACCGGCACTATCACGAGGACAATTAGCCCGCCCACTACGGAGATCAGACCGGCCGTGGCTTGCTGCACCAAGGGGAGAGCCATCTGCCCGAGGCTGGCCAGCTTCTCTCGCAACGCAGCGGCCAGAGCCCGCTGGGCCGGGGCCAGCCAGCTCGGCTGCGGTGTCTGCCAACTCGCTTCCAGCTTTTCCAGCCAGGCCGGAAGACGCGCGGCCATGCCTGCCGCCTCCTGGCTGACGCGATTTCCCACCACGGCCCCCATTACCGCCAGCGCACCCACTAACAGCAAGTAGACCAAGCCCAGAGAAAGCGTCCGCGACAGCCGGCGTCGCGTGAAGCGGTTGAGCAGGCCAACTACCGGCGCTAGCAAATAAGCCAGCAGTACGGCTGCGATGACGATAAGCAAGACTTGCCGGATGCGGTACAGCAGCCATACCGCGAGCGCCACCAGAAAGACCGTCCAGGCCGCTCGCGCCGCGCGAGGTTCAATCCCGAGCATGCTGACATGCTAGCAATCGGAATCCCACTCGGGGTAGACTGAACCGGTTATGCTGTCGCCTTTGTTAGTGGTCGCGCTGATGACTGCGGAACCTCAGATCCTGTTGCTTTGGCCTGCGGGGGCCCCGGGAGCGATCGGTGAGGAAGATGCCGACAAGCCCACACTAAGCGTTTACCTGCCCCCGGCTGGGCAGGCTGTACCCACTGGTGTGGTAGTCTGCCCGGGCGGTGGCTACGCCACGCTGGCTATGGATCATGAGGGCCGGCAGGTGGCCGCCTGGCTGAACAGCTTGGGAGTGGCCGCATTCGTGCTCAAGTACCGTCACGCTCCGCGTTACCGACATCCGGCGCCTTTGCAGGATGCGCAGCGGGCCTTGCGACTGGTGCGCTCTCGCGCCAGCCAGTTCGGCGTTGCTCCCGATCGTATCGGCATCTGGGGTTTTTCGGCAGGAGGCCATCTGGCTTCGACCGCCGCCACGCACTTTGATGGCGGCGACCCTGCTGCTTCGGATCCCGTCGAACGAGCGGGCTGCCGGCCCGATTTCCTGATCCTGGCCTACCCTGTGATCAGCCTGAGCACCGAGTACGTCCACAAGGGATCCCTACGCAACCTGCTGGGCGACAACCCGGACCCTGCCTTGCGCGAGAATCTCTCCAACGAGAAGCAGGTGACGCCGCAAACTCCACCCACTTTTCTTTTTCATACCACTGAGGACAAAGGCGTGCCGGTGGAAAACAGCCTGCTGTTTTACCTGGCCTTGCGCAAGGCGGGCGTACCCGCCGAATTGCACGTTTACGAGCGCGGGCGGCACGGGGTCGGGCTGGCTTCTGGCGATCCCGTGCTATCGAGCTGGCCGGCCCGGCTGGCGGACTGGCTGCGGGTGCGCGGCCTGCTGACGCGCTGATCGCCCGGCGAGCGCCCCTAGGCTGACGACGGGCGGAAAGCGCGCAATCGCGGCGCTTGGACCGATTGCTCCCAGGCCGCCAGCACACGTTTTAGCTCAGCTATCAGGGCAGGCTGCTCGCCGGCCAGATCGCGCTGTTCGCGCTCATCGCCGAGGAGCTCGTGCAGTTCTTCGCGGCCGTCGTCTATGACCAGTTTCCAGGCGCCCCGTCGCACAGCTTTGCGGCGATTGTCGCCGCGCTTGTACCGCCAGAATACGGTGCGCGAGAACGGCTCCCGGCGGCCGCTGAGGACTGGCAGAAGATCAACGCCGTCGAAGCGAACCTTGGCGGGCGGCACGCCGCCGGCGGCGAGCAAGGTGGGCGCCAAGTCCATAGTCAACGTCAGTTGATCGGTGAGCTTGCCGGCAGGCAGCACAGGCGGCCAGCGCATCAGGCAAGGAATGCGGATGCCTCCTTCCCACAAGGTTCCCTTGCGGCCTCGGAGAATGCCGTTGCTGCCGTTGGGATCAGCGCCGTTGTCACTCAGGAAAACCACGACGGTGTTCTCAGCCTGACCCAGGCGATCGAGCTCGGCCAGGATATCCCCCACGCGCGTGTCCATTCTTTCAACCATCCGGGCGTAAGTGGGCCGGTGGCCTTGGCGCCGGGGCGCAGTACCCGTGGCCGGGTCGAACTCCTCGGGATCTTGAATGGGAGTGTGCGGCGCCGTGAAGGCCACATAAAGGAAGAATGGCGCGCGGGCGCGGCGCAGCCAGCCGACGGCTTCCTCCGCGATCAAGTCGGTTAGATAGCCTCGGCGCTCGACGGGCCGGTCGTCTTGATAAAGCACGCGCCGGCCGTCATCTTCGGTGTGGGTGAAGTAATCGGCGTTGCCCCCTAGTATGCCGAACCAGGCATCGAAGCCGTGGCGGCTGGGCCAGAACTGGGGGCGGTAACCCAGATGCCACTTGCCGAAGCAAGCGGTCGCGTACCCGCGGGCTCTGAGCATGCGGGGCAGAGTGGGCTCGGAGGCGGGCAGGCCGAGCTGGCCGCGCTGAGCCAGCCACATGGCTTCGTCGTAGCGGCCCACGTCGCCCACGCCGATGGCGCATTCCAGGCCGCCCACGCGCTGCTGGTAACGTCCGGTCAGCAGGGCGGTTCGCGTGGGCGTGCACTCGGGCCCGTTCGCGTAGCATTGCGTGAATCGCAAACCGGCGCTTGCGAGCCGATCTATGTTGGGCGTGCGGATATCGCGGCAGCCGTAACAGCTCAGATCGGCTGAGCCCAAATCATCAGCCACGATGAGCACGATGTTGGGTTGGCGAGCGGCGCTTGCCAGAGCGCCGGCGGCCGCACTCAGCAACTCGCGACGTGTCATTGCTGGTGGGTAGTATAGCGCGGCCGGGCGTCGCGCAATACCGGCCCGCTTGTGTCCTCGGGCGCGGCTAGAATGGAAGCGGAGTCGGCTTATGCGCGCAGCCGCTTTCTTGTTCATGGCTTGTTTGGCTTGGGCTCAGAACCCTTACGGCCGGATCGTCGGCCGGGTCACCGACGCAGCCGGAGCGGTGGCGCCTGGAGCCACCGTCCGCGCCGTCAATCTGGAAACCAACGTGGCGGCCTCCGCCATTAGTAACAGCGAGGGTAATTACGAGTTACCCAATCTCAATCCTGGCCGCTACCGCCTCACGGTGGAGCTGGCCGGTTTCAAGCGCTACGAGCGTGGCCCGTTTGAATTGCGCGTGGGCGACGTACTCAGCATTGACGTTTCTCTCGAGCTGGGCGCCATTGCGGAAAGTGTCACGGTGACGGCTGAGGCGCCGCTGCTTGAATCCGCCACCGCCAGTCTGGGGCAGGTGATTGACAACCGGCGCATTCTGGACTTGCCTCTGCCCGGGGCCAGCCCGATGTACCTGACGCAATTGACCCCGGGCATCGTTTCGACCAACCCTCCCACGCACGGCTGGCTCCCCCACGCAGTGGACGCCGTATCCAACATCGCCACGGCGGGCACGCGCACGCGCTCGAGCGAATTCGCGCTGGACGGCATCCCTAACGTTTCACGCGGGGGTCAGCTTTCGTTTTCGCCGCCGCCGGAAATGTTGCAGGAGTTTCGCGTGCAGACCGCCGCCTTTGACGCCTCGGTGGGGCATTTCACGGGTTCCTACGTTAACATGGTGCTCAAGAGCGGCACCAATGATTTCCACGGCAACCTGGTCTTCGGTCACGTCAGCCGGCCCCTGATGACCAAACCCTTTTTCACCAACCGGTTTATCTACGACACTTCCACCGGCCCGGTTACCCCCGAGAAAATCGCGCAGGCCTGGCCTCCGGTCATGACCAACCGCTATCGCGCCACTCTGAGTGGTCCTTTGTGGCTGCCCAAACTCTACGACGGGCACAATCGCACTTTTTGGACTTACGGGGTGGACGTGCTGGATCGCGTCCGACCAGAACAGGCTTTCTATACCGTGCCTACCGCCCGCCAGCGGCAGGGGGATTTCTCCGAGTTGCTGGCCTTGGGCGAGCAGTATCAGATATACGACCCTGCCACCATCGCTGTCGCCCCCGCGGGACGCTTCAGCCGCCAGCCATTTCCGGGCAACATCATTCCGGCCAGCCGCCTGGACCCCATGGCCAAGCGCCTTCTCAATTACTACCCCTTGCCTAACGCGGCGGGAACAGCCGACGGCCGCAACAATTACTCGGATCCCAAGCCGCGGCGTATTGACTACCACAGCCAGACCGCCCGCGTGGACCAGGCCTTCAGCGAATCGCACCGCCTGTACGGCTCGCTGAGCTGGGCCTATTTGCTGGAAACCTGGGACAAGGCCTTCCACAACGAGTCAAAGGGCATGGCGCGCAATCGCCAGCATCGCGGCTTCGCGCTGGATGACGTGATCACTCCGCGCGCAGATCTGGTGCTTAACTTCCGCTACGGCCTGACGCGCTTTATTCTCTACGATCGGCCGCTGAGCCTGGGCTTCGATCTGGCTTCGCTTGGCATGCCCGCTTCGTTAGTCAGCCTGCTAGACCGCAAAGTTACGGCTTTTCCTGAAATAGCCCCGGATGGCTACGCTACGCTTGGTTACTCTTCCGGCTTCCGTAATATCACCACTTACCACACGTTTTCGGCTTCGGCTTCGCACATGCGCGGCAATCACGGCCTGCGCTGGGGCGGTGAGTTCCGCGTCTTACAGGAGAACAATTACGATTGGGGCTACGTGGCCCCGCACATCGAGTTCGGCACGCTGTGGACGCGGGGGCCGCTCGATAACTCGCCGGCGGCGCCCATCGGGCAGGGACTGGCGGCTTTCCTGCTGGGCCTGCCTACCACCGGCTATGCCGACCGCAATGCCAGCTACGCCGAGCAGTCCAAGTACGCGGCACTGTTTGTGCAGGACGATTTTAAATTGACGCGCGCCATAACTCTGAACGCCGGCTTGCGCTGGGAGCTGGAATTGCCGCTAACTGAGCGGTATAACCGCACCAACCGCGGATTTGATTTCCTCACGCCGAACCCTGTGGAGCCGGCCGCCAGGGCGGCTTACGCGCGCAGCCCGATCCCGCAGGTGCCCGCGGAGCAATTCCGCGTTCTGGGCGGTCTGCGGTTTGCCGGTGTGGGCGGGCAGCCGCGGGGATTGTTCGATACCGACTGGAACAATTTTGCCCCGCGCCTCGGCCTGGCTTGGCGCTTGGGTTCAGCCTGGGTGATCCGCGCCGGCTACGGCGTATTCTTCACGCAGATAGGGGCGGACCGCACCGATGTCTACCAGCAAGGATTCAATCAGCGCACCACGCTGGTGCCCAGCCTGGATAACGGCCTTACGTTCCGGGCCACGCTGGCCAACCCGTTCCCGGACGGCTTGCTGGAGCCGCGCGGGTCCAGCGAAGGCCTGAAGACGTACCTTGGACGGGCGCCTGGTTTCTTCATGCCTACCCGCCGGCCCGGATACATCCAGCGCTGGACGCTGAACATTCAGCGCGAATTCCCTCACCGTGTGTTGCTCGAGGTGGGCTACGCAGGCAGCCGGGGCACCGGCTTGGGTTTGAGCGAGCAGTACAATCCCATTCCGGCGCAATACCTGAGCCGATCTCCGGTGCGCGACCAGGCGACTATAGATTTGCTTAGCCGTGCCGTCAGCAATCCGTTTTTCGGGCTGCCGGAGTTTGAGGGCAGTGGCCTTTCCGGGCGGACGGTGCAACTGTCCCAACTGCTACGACCGTTCCCCCACTTCACGGGCGTTTCCAGTACGGCAAGCTCCGGCTTTAGCTGGTACCACTCCTTGCAGGCTCGGGCGGAGAAGCGGCTCTCGCACGGTTACACGGTCACGGTGGCCTATACGTGGTCGAAATTCATGGAGGCGATCGAAAAGCTGAACCCGACTGATTTGCATCCCCATCATGTGATTTCCCCGCAGGACCGCCCGCACCACATAGTGGTCAGCGCCATCTGGGAGGCGCCCTTCGGCCGGGGCAAGCGCTGGTTAAGCCACGCTCGCGGCTGGTTAGGGCACCTGGTTGAGGATTGGTCGGTGCAGGGGATATACCAGGGTCAGAGCGGGCCTCCGATCGGCTTCGGAAACATTCTCTTTTACGGGAATATCCACGACATCGTTTTGCCGCGCGCGCAGCGGCGCGTCGAGCGGTGGTTCAACACCGAGGCGGGCTTTGAACGCGATGTGCGCAAGCAGTTGGCTTCCAACCTCCGCAGCTTCCCGCTGCGGCTGACGGGTCTGCGCGCCGACGGTTACAACAACTGGGATCTCTCGCTGTTCAAGGGGATCCGGCTGAGGGAGCGCGTGCGCTTGCAATTGCGAGCGGAGGCGCAGGACGCCTTCAATCACGCCATGTTCGCCGCGCCCAACACCACGCCCACCAGCACCCTGTTCGGGCAGGTCAACTCGATTGTGGGCACCGAGCAGCGGCGGGTGCAGGTGGGCGCCAGACTGAGTTGGTAAACTCCGCAGGGCCGCCTTCAACTGCGGCGACCCTCGACAGGCTATCATAACTGAAGCGGAGAAAGACCATGTTGCGATTCGGCCTTGCGGCAAGCTTGTTGCTTACTTTGAATGCAGGTTGGCTTTGGGGGCAAGCCCCACGGGCCGAGCGGCCCAAGCCCCCCGAGACCGGATGGGTCTCCCTGTTTAACGGCAAGGACCTGAGCGGTTGGGTCAAGGTCGGAAACGAAAAGTGGGAGGTCGAGGAGGGCGTCATCCACGGCCAGGGCGTCACCAAGGAATACGGCTACTTGCGCACCGAGAACACATACCGCGATTTCGAGCTTTCCCTGCGCTTTAAGGCCGAGGCGGGCGGCAACAGCGGTGTTTTCTTTCGCACCGAGTTCGAGCCCGGCACCCCCAAGGTGCAGCACGGCTTGCAGTTCGAGATTGACCGCAACATCAACCGTCACACTTGCGGCGTCTACGGCGACGGCCGCACCTGGGTCGTCTGGCCGGCCCCGGAGAATGAAACCGTGATTCGCCCTTATGACTGGAATGACATGTACATGAAGGTGGAGGGCAATCGCTACATTTGCAAACTTAACGGCGTGCTGATGGTAGATTTTACCGACCCGGCGCCGCGTTCCTTTGACGGCTATATCGCCCTGCAACTGCACTCGGGAGGGGAAGGCAACATGAAGTTCAAGGATATTTTCATCCGGGATCTGACCAAGCGCTAAGGTCGCCGCCGAGGTCCTGACAGAAGGGATTCTCTTCCAGGACGGCGTCCAGGGCGTTCATGTCTGGGGAGCACGAACGCCGCTGGGTTACCCAGGCTCTCGCTTCTTCAAGCTGCATGCGCCCTCTCCAGACCAGCCAGGCGATGGCCACCGTAGGCGACCGCCCTACGCCGGCTGTGCAGTGCAAGTAAACCTTGTGGCCTTGCGCAAGCAAGGCGTCAAGCGCGCGGGCGCAGGCGGGCAAGCGTGCGCGCAAATCCTGAGTGTCGCCGTCGCGCACAGGCACGCGGCGGGCCTGAATGCCCACGGCGGAGTACCAGCCTTGCAGCTCCGGCCAGTCCAGCCCCAGCCAGTGCAAGTCGGCGTCAGTTTGCAGGCTCAAGGCCGCAGTAACCCCGCTGAGCTGCTTGAGCTGCTGCACTTCTTCCGCGCTGGCCGGGCAGGCGCCTACCAGCAGCTCGGGAAGAATCTCGCTGTAGTTCACGATTGCCAGTTCTCGGGGAAGCGCACCGCCAGTTGCGGCCCCCCGAGGTCAAACTGCGGCCGGCGGCGCCGCGCGATCAATTCCTGTTGCTCGAGCAGCGCCGTAACCAAAATGGGCATGGCGATGGTGGCGTCGCAATGGCAAGTGACCATGTGAGCGTCGCGAGCTATCTTGCCCCAGCTCTGAGCCTCCTCGAAAGTGCATCCCGACAAGCCGCCCCAGTGCGGCGCATCCGTCACGATTTGTATGGCGTACTTGTGACCCTGAGCCGTTTCGCCTATGTCCAGCAGCGTCACCTCGGTTTGCTGGATGAAGTTCTTGGGCGTGCCCCCGCCGAAGTAAATCACACCGGTGGTAGCTGAGTTGGCCAGATACGCCGTTTCCAGGACGTCGCCAATGATGTCAAACATCAGCCGCTTGCCGGTCTTGTGCCGGTGCACGGCGATGCCAATGCCGATGGAGCTGTCCCCGAGAGCAGGGCAATAAACGGGCACCCCGGCAGCGGCCGCGCTGCTGAGAATGCCCTCCTGTTTGGCCCTGGAGCTCAGATGACGACCCAGCAAGTAAAGGAATTCGCGCGTGGTATAGGGGCGGGAGGCGTCCAAAGAGGCGGCGAACTCGCCCAGAAAGCGATCATGCAAGCGGAACTCATCTTCATCGGCCAGCACATCGTACATCCTGTCCACCATGTTCTCGGCCAGCAGCACGTCGTCGGTGTTGGCCGATCCCTGGTAGTGGTGATAACCCAAGGTCTCGTGCAAATCGTGGAAGAGGTTAGCGCCGGTGGACACCAGGCAATCAATCAGGCGGTGGCGAATCATTTCCACCACCAGCCGGCGCATGCCGGCGGGAACCATGGCTCCCGCCAGACCCATGCATATAATGCAATCTGACGAGAGCATCTTCTTCCAGACTTGAAACGCTTCGCCAAGCTGGCGGCCCTGGAAGGCGGTGCCGCGCATGCGTTCCAAGAGCTCGGAAAAGCTGCCCACGCCGCTCGGGTCAAAGGGTTGAACTGGCCTGGCGAGCAAATCTCGCTTGCTGACGCTGGTTTTCATCTGAGTCCTCCTGCCGTGTAGAAGCGAATTTTGCCTGTGGTCGCGCGCCTTGTGTGGGTCGGCGATACAAGCGCAAACCGCTGCTGGTGCTTTCCCCGCTCAATGCGGCCGCGATCGCTGCCGGTCCGCACCCACCAGCTCGTCAAAGATGGCCAGTACTTGTTTGCGGTAGCGGTAAACCCGCCACAGAGTCTGGCGGAAAGAAGGTTCAAAGTAAGGCCCCCGCATCCATTTCTCCAGCAGCGAGCGGGGCAGGTCAATGTCCTGCCGCAAGGTCTCGGCCGAGTGCCCACGCAAGAAGAGGGCATAGAACATAGCCGCTTCTCGGCGCGGCGCCGAAGGATCAAACTCATCTTTGCCCGCTGGCGGCATAACTGCTGCCTTCACCCAACCGCGAAAATGCCAGTATAAACGGGTAGGCGTGCCGGGGGCAACACCATGCAAGCCTCAACGCTGTGTTGAATCCTGTGCAGCAGGCGGCTCAGTCGGCGGGTGGCAACACGCGCTGCCGCTCTGCCGAGACCGCTCGCGATGATAGCGGTGCAGAAAAATCTCGCCGATCCCCCACACCATCAGAAAGACAAAGACGCAGCCCACCGCAAGGTCAAAGCCCGGCCGGCCGGCAAGACCCGCCGGCGGCGGCATCAAGCCGATCGCCAAAGCCAGCGCCACGCTAAGCACATGCCAGTACCAGCGGGCGTGAAACCAATAAAGCAAGAGCAGCGCCAGAACGAAAGCTGCCGCGTAAGCCGAAAACACTATACTCGTGCTCACGTTACCTCCAGGCGAAGATCCCATTAAACGCGAAATCGGGCCCGCGATTCAACTGTGCCGCCGGCCGCCTTCAGGAGGCCTCCATTAAAATATGCCTTTATGGACATGAAACGAGTTGCTGTGCTGGGCGCCGGCAATATAGGCGCGGCTATGATCGGCGGCATCCTCAAGGGCGGCGTGGCGGATCGCGAACACCTGATGGCCACCGAACGTTCGCGGGAGCGGGCAGAGGAGATCGCGGCCCGTTTTTCAATCCCGGTGAAAGTGGGCGGCAATCGCGAAGCCGCGCGCTGGGCCGATGTAATAATTCTGGCCGTCAAGCCGCTCACGGTGCCCGAAGTGCTTGCGGAGATACGCGAGGAGCTGCGGGAGGATCAAATCTTGATCTCGCTGGCGGCAGCCGTGCCTATCGGGTTGATCGAGAAAATCCTGGCCAGGCGCTTGCCCATCTTTCGCGCCATGCCCAATATCCCCGTGGTGGTGGATGAGGGAGCGACCGCGGTGGCCGGCAATGGAGCTGTCAGCGAGGAGCAGCGGCGGCTGGTGGAAAGCATCTTTGCCGCCGTTGGCTACGTGGTTTTTGTGGAGGAAGAGATGATGCACGCCGTGACCGCGCTGTCCGGCAGCGGCCCGGCGTACGTCTACATGGTGATCGAGGCGCTAATAGACGGCGGCCTGAAGATGGGTTTGCCCCGCGATATAGCCACCCGCCTGACTGAGCAGACCGTGCTGGGGGCAGCCAAGCTGGTCCGCGAAACGGCGCTGCACCCGGCCATCCTGCGCGATCAGGTGATTACGCCCGGCGGAGTCACCATTTCGGCCATTCACGAGCTGGAAAAGCATGGTTTGCGCAGCATGCTCATTTCGGCTATTGAGACCGCTACCGTTCAATCGCGGCGCCTGACTGAGGCGCTGGCCGCGAAAGTATTGGGGGCTGCCCGATGAGCCGGATTCTGGCCATTCACGCTCACCCGGACGACGTGGAGATCCTGGCCGGCGGCACTTTAGCCTTGCTGGCGCAGCGCGGGCACTCTATCACCATCGTCACCATGACGCCCGGCGACTGCGGGACCACCGAGTACACGGCGGAAGAAATTTCGGCCATACGAAGGCGTGAGGCGGCTGCCGCGGCGGCGCTGATCGGTGCCGCTTACCGCTGTGCCGAATTCCGTGACCTGGCTATCTTCAACGACGATCCATCGCGCCGGCGCGTCACCGAGATCTTGCGCGAATATCGCCCGGAGCTGGTGCTTACCGCCTCACCCGTGGACTATCTCTGCGATCACGAGGTCACCAGCACCCTGGTGCGAGACGCTTGCTTTGCAGCCCCGGCCCCCAACTACCGGACTGGGGCGCCCGCCCCCAAGCCGCCCCTGCCGGCTATCCCGCACCTTTACTTTATGGACGCCGACGGCGGGGTGGATCGCGAAGGAAATCCCATCCTGCCTGACTTCGTTGTCAACGTGCAGGCTACCTTCGAAATAAAAAAGCAGATGCTCGCGCAGCATCAAAGCCAGCGCGAATGGCTCATGAAACAGCACGGCATGGATGATTACATGATCACTATGGAAGAGTGGACCCGGCAGACGGGCCAGCGTGCAGGCATTGCGTTGGGCGAGGGTTTCCGTCTCTACAAAGGGCATCCGTACCCGCAAACGCCCTTGCTGGAGCAACTGTTGGGGCCGGAACTGGTGGTGCGCCTGCGCTGAGTGCGGGTGCGAACGCCGGTCTCAGTCCAGGTCAATATCGCGCTGGGGCGGAGGGGTTTGCGGGCTTTCGCGGGCCTGCCGCAGCAACTCCTCGAACTTGCGCTGGAGCACCTCGCCGTGGCGTTTCTCGGCTTCTACGGAGCGCTGAAACAGTTCCTCTCGCCGCGCTGCTTCACCTTTCAAGCGCTCCACCGCGGCTTCCAAACTCTCGACTGTGCGCGGCTTCTCAGGCGCCTGGTGTGAGATCACCGCCTGGGTGGCGGGGTCAATCTTCAAGCGGGCCTGGCAGCAAGGGCATTCCACCTCGAACAGGGCTTTGGGCCTCGCCATACACCCGATGCTAGCACAGCGCGAACCGCGCGGTGGCCGGCGTGATATGGTTGAAGGGATGCGCTATTTCGCTCTTGTTATGGCCGGCAGCATGCTGTGGGCGGCCGGAGAACTCTCCAACCGCCGCGCGCCGGGATTCTCCCTGCCCGATCTTGAACTTCGCCAGCACGACTTGGCTGATTACCGTGGGCGCATCGTGCTGATTGACATAATGCGCACACAGTGCCCGCACTGTGAGACGCTGGCGCGCACACTGGAAAAGGTCAAGCAGCGATACGGGGATAAGCTGGTCATTCTCTCCGTCGTTAACCCGCCCGATAACCAGGATACCGTGCGCGCCTTCCTTCGCCGCAATAACTCTACCATCACCGTCTTGTTCGATTGCGGCCAGATGGCCGCCTCATATCTCAAGGCTACCCCTCAACGGCCGAGCTTCAACGTGCCGCATCTGTTCTTGATAGACGGCAACGGCTGGATCCGCAACGATTGGTCTTACGCTCCGGAAAATCGAGCCATCTTTGAGGGCCGGGCCCTGTTCAGTGAAGTGGAGCGTCTGCTGGCCGAAAAGCCCGCCGCGGGCAAGAAATAGGCCTGCTTCAGCCTCCTGCTTCCGCCTTTGAGGCGGGCCCCATTTTGCGGCGCGGCTTGCAGGAGGGCACGCCGAGTTCCTGGCGTATGGCGTCCAGCACGCCGTTTATAAATGCCACCGACTCCTCGCCCGAGAAGCGTCGCGCCAGCTCCAGAGCTTCGTTTATGGCTACGGCGGGCGGGGCGCCGAGCCGGGTCATTTCGTAGACCGCCAGTCGCATCAGGTTGCGATCCACCGCCGGCATCCGCTCCAGCCGCCAGTTCTTGGCGTGGCGCGCGATGTGCTGGTCAATTTCCTCGCGATGTTCGAGGACTCCGCGAACTAGCTGCTCGGCGAAGCGATCCGGCCGGATCGCGGTGGGCTCCAGCTCCGAACCCAGCGAGTCGTAGAACGCCGCCAGGGCTTGCTCCAGGGGCTGGGGGGTCAGGTCGAGCTGAAACAGCAGTTGTAGCGCGTGCTGGCGGGACTTGCGGCGCGACGCCATGCCAGGCTCAGGCCGCGCGGAGCCGGCGCATGAGGTTGCCCATTTCCACGGCCGTCATGGCCGCATCAAAGCCTTTATTGCCTGACTTGGCGCCTGCGCGGTCAATGGCTTGCTCTAGTGTGTCGCAGGTGAGCACGCCGAAGGCGATAGGAACGCCGGTTTCCAGGGCGGTTTGGGCCAGGCCCTTGGCCGCCTCGGCGGCAATGTACTCGTAATGCGGCGTGTCACCGCGGATGACTGCGCTCAGGCAGATAATGGCGTCGTGGCGTTTGCTGGCCGCCAGCTCCCGCGCTACCACAGGCAATTCCCAGGAGCCCGGCACGCGCACGATCTGGATGGCTCCCGGGTCACAGCCCGTCCGCGCCAGCGCGTCCAGGGCGCCCGCCAGCAAGCGTTCGGTAACCACGCTGTTGAACCGGCTGACGATGATGGCAAACTTAAGCCCGGCGGCGTTTAGCTGGCCTTCGATGATTTCTTCAGGCATCTGCTTGCTCTCCCCCGGCCCGCCTCGAGGCACTCTCGGGCGAAGCGGCCGGCCGGCAAGGATCATGATAACGCAGGGAAGGGGCCTCCCCGCGCCGGGCGAGTGACGATCACGGATAAAGGCCGCGCACGGCGGTGGCTTCCGCCACTCTGCCGATGCCCAGCATGTTGGCGGCCAGACGCATGCTCACCTTGCGCTGCCGGTGCAAGTCGAGCACCTCGCTAAAAGCCCTCTTGATGGTCCTCTCCAGCCGCTCATGCACTTCGTGCAGCTCCCACTCCAGATGTTGCTCGTTCTGCACCCATTCAAAGTAAGAGACGGTGACGCCCCCCGCATTGCACAGTATGTCGGGGATGATGAAGACGCCTTTCTGCTCCAGTATCGCGTCGGCCTCGCGGGTCAGGGGGCCGTTGGCGGCCTCGGCGATTATCTTGGTGCGCACATTGGCGGCGTTGTCGCCGTTGATGGCGTTCTCCAGGGCGGCGGGAATAAGCACATCGCACTCCAAAGCGAGCAGGTCCTCGGTGGAGATGGGTTCGGCGCCGGGGAAACCCACTACGCTACCGGTGCGCTCCTTGTGGAGCATCAACTTGGGAATGTCCAGGCCGGCCTTGTTGTAAACGCCGCCCCGCGAGTCATTAACGGCGATCACCAGCGCCTGGTGGGAGTCCAGCATGAGAGCGGCGATGGAGCCGGCGTTGCCAAAGCCCTGGACGACTACTTTGGCCCCCTTCATGCGCATGTGCAGGTGTTCGAAGGCGGACTCTAGGGCATGGAACACGCCTCGCCCGGTGGCCTCGTCGCGGCCGCGCGAACCCCCCGCACTCAGCGGCTTCCCCGTGACCACCCCTGGGACCGGATACCCTTCGCGCTTCATCATGCTGTAGGTATCCATGATCCAGGCCATGATCTGGGGGTTAGTGTACACGTCTGGAGCAGGAATGTCCTGCTGTGGCCCGATCAAGGGCAGGATGCTTGCGGCGTAGCGGCGAGTAAGGCGTTCCAGCTCGCCGAGGGAAAGCTCCTTCGGGTTGCAAGCCACTCCGCCCTTGGCCCCGCCAAAGGGGATGTTGACCACCGCGCACTTCCAGGTCATCCACATGGCGAGCGCCTTGACTTCCTCCAGCGTGACCGCCGGGTGATACCGGATCCCTCCTTTGCCAGGGCCGCGCACAGTGCTATGCTGCACGCGATATCCCTCAAAACACCGCACCTCGCCATTATCCATGCGCACCGGCAGATTGACAGTCAAGATCCGCTCGGGATACTTGATCATGGCGCGCACATCGGCCGGAAGCTCCAGCGCGTCGGCCGCGGCGTCAAAGTTCTCCAGAGCCACTTCGTATGCACTTTTCTTATGGTGTGTAGGCAACTCAGACATCTAGTCTTTGGATTTCCTCCCGTTGGTGGGATAAACGGTAATTCTAGCTTGCCGGCGACGCCTGTGGCAACCACACTGGCCGCGGTCTGTGTCTGTTCCCGCACCTGTCCGCTCACGTGATATAAGGGAATTCCGGAAAGGAGAGTCATGCAAGCAATTACGCGACGAACATTCGCCCTCAACATGGGCATTTTCGCCGGCGCGGCCGCGGCGCAACGGCGCGGCGCCCGGGCGAAGATTCCCATCGGCGTGCAGCTTTATTCTGTGCGGCAACTTTGCCAGAAAGATCTGGCGGGCACCCTGGCCGGATTAGCCAAGGCGGGCTACCAGGGCGTTGAGTTCGCCGGCTATTACGGCCGCAATGCCCAGGAGCTGCGCAAGCTGTTGGATGATAACGGACTGCGTTGCTGCGGCACCCACACCGCCATCAACACCCTGTTGGGCGACGAGCTGGCGCGCACCATCGAGTTCAACAAGACCCTCGGCAACCCGTACTTGATTGTGCCCTCGCTGCCTGAGAAATATCGCAGTTCGCGGCAGGCCTGGCTGGACACCGCCAAACTGTTTTCCGAGCTGGCTGAGAAAGTCAGGTCCCAAGGCATGTATGTCGGCTATCACAACCACATGGTGGAATTCAAGCCGCTCGAGAGCGGCGAGGTCCCCTGGGATCTGTTCTTCCAGAACGCCGCCAAAGAGGTCATCATGCAAATTGACACCGGCAATTGCTTGATGGGCGGCGGCGATCCCATCGCCTATGTCAAACGATATCCGGGGCGCGCCCTGACCGTGCATTTAAAGGAGCACTCCGCCACCAAGCGCGACGCCATCATCGGGGAAGGCGATATGAATTGGAAGGAGTTTTTTGCCGCCTGCGAAAGCGTGGGTGGCACGAGATGGTACATCGTCGAGGAGGAGAGCGGCGCTTACCCGGGTTTGGAGGCAGTCACGCGCAGCTTGCAAAACCTGCGAAAGATGGGCAAGTGAGACCTGGTGCGGATGAGAGGGCTTGAACCTCCACGGCCTTACGGCCACCAGCTCCTAAGGCTGGCGCGTCTGCCAATTCCGCCACATCCGCGCAGCCACCGAGAGGCTGCGTTATTAGCTTAGCATAGCCGCTGCTTCGGCGGGGTCGCAGTTGAGGCTTGCCGTTGCTTCGTAGGCCGTTTCCAACAGCAGCCGCGCGCCCGACTGTCCACAATCGCAGGGCGCGGTGGTAATTGTTCCCCGGCAGCGCGTTACCAGCCTCAACAGCGGGCGAGCGGTGTCAACCAAGGAAGTAACCAGCAGCGCTGCTTCGGCGTTGCCATTTTCGAACACCCCGTTGTCCAGGCAAAGGTGCAGCCCTTGATGGGCCTCGCACTCCCAGGCCAACAATTCGCCCGAGAAACCGATGATTTGCTGGTAGACGGGGACGCCGAAGACTGACCAAAGGCGCTCGCGCTCGGCATCATCGAGGGGGCTTTGGTCCACGCGTGTCAACACGATCACAGCGTGGCTCAGGGGAGGGATACGCACGGCTCCCGAGGAAACCGCGGCTGCAAGACCTTTTAGTTTGGCTATTGGGCCTGCCAAGGCTTCGGCCCGAAACCATTTCAAACGCCAGCTCAGGCCGTCGGCGAATACCCGCACGCGGCCCCCTGAGCGAAAGCTCTCTCCCAGCACAGCGATCCGGGGGACGCGTTCGTGCGGGTAATAAAAGTGCGGGGGCGAGGGAGGTTTTGCCTCGGGATTGCGAAACAGCTCCGGATGGCTCAAGAAAAAACGCGCTTTCAGAGGCGGCAACCGGCGCAAGCACTCCTCGACGGAGCACACCGCCTCGATGTCGCGCGCGGTGCCCAGCGCGGCTGCTTCCAGCCGAGGCCGGTAATAGCGTGTCCCCAGCGCGGCCAGCAGGACCCGCCGGAACCTGGCCAAGCGAGCGGAATCCATCACTCGCAGCCCTACTTCGCTCTAAAAAGTAGGGTGCCCCGCGCCGGCCCGAATTCTCAATTGCCTTCGCGATCCCCAGGCGTTTCCGGGCCGGAGGAAGGCAAGCGAGTCAAGCCCGCCGCCAGCGCCAGTTGCGTCAAGCCCGCAATGTTGTTAGCCCCCACCTTCTTCATCAGGCTCTTGCGATAGCTGCGCACCGTTTGCAATCCCAACTCCAGGATGGCAGCGATCTCCTTGCTGGTCTTGCCCTCGGCCACTAGCCGCAGTACTTGCACTTCGCGCGGCGAAAGCGCGTCCAGTACCGAAGTCCCCGGCCGCGGCTCCAGATCGCCCCTTTGAATCCTTGTCTGCACGCGGCTGGCCACCGCCGGGCACAAGTAAAAGCCGCCTTTGGCCACTGCCCGCAGAGCGTCGAGCAAATCTTCGGAAGTGCCGCTCTTGAGCACGAAGGCACGCGCCCCGGCCCGGATGGCCCCTACTACTGAGGCGTCATCGCTATACATAGAGAGCATGATCACTTTGGTTTCCGGGCAGTGACGCGTGATCTCGGCGGTAGCCTCGATGCCGTTTAACCCGGGCAGCCCGATATCCATTAACACCACGTCGGGGCGGTTCTTCTTGCAAAACTGCACCGCCTCCTCGCCCGACCCGGTTTCCCCCACCACCTGAAACTCTTCCCGACGCTCCAAAAGCGAGCGTAAGCCGTCGCGGAAGATTTTATGGTCATCCACGAGAAAGATCGAATACGCCATGGCCGCTCAGTCCTCCCCCTCCTTTCACCGACTTTGCTTGTGAGCTGCTGCCGCCCGTTTATGCGGGCAGTAGACAACTGTGACAATTGTACCCTTTTCCAGTTGGCTTGCCAGCTCGAATCTCAGCCCCGACTCGCGGGCGAGTCCCTGCATTAGCCCGATTCCCAGGTTCGCACCGGCGCCCTGCTGGCTGGCACGGGGAAAGCCACGCCCATTATCTTTTACTTCCAGCTTCACCTGAAGCCCCCGGCCACGCAGGGAAACCTCGACCAGGCTGGCCGCAGAATGGCGCATGGCGTTGTCCAGGGCCTCTTCAGCGATCTTGTACATCGCCCAGGCCTGCTTGGCGGGCACGTGCAAAGCGCCTTGGTGTCGCCAGTTCAAGGTCGCCGGCGAGGATTTTTGCCACCGCTCCACCAGCCGTTCCAGCGCTCCCGCCAGCCCCAGCCGGGCCACCAAATTGGGATCGAAATCATGGCTTAGCTCTCGCACCCTCTCGACCAGCTTTTCGAGTACCTTCACGATCTCGGTGAGGCGACCGCAGACTTCCGGTGCCGCACTCGAGTCCGCGCGCAACATGTCCAGTTGCAACCCTACCGCGCTCAGGGCTTGTCCCAGCTCGTCGTGCAACAAACGTGAGATGCGAGCCTGCTCCCTTTCTAGCGCCTCTTGCCAGGCTGTGACTGGCGCTGCTACCAGCTTGCCTGCCATAGTGGCTGGGGCTGTCTCCCTGTACTCGGGCGGCATGACTCGCCCGCTTGTGGCGCGTGCTCAGCGGCCGCGCTTGCGAGCCAGGGCTTTCCGCGCGGCGGCGGCGATGTGCGGCGCCGTAAGCCCGTATTTTTCCAGCAAGGCTTGCGGCGGCCCTGACTCAGCGTAAGTATTCTGGATGCCCACGAATTCCATCACGCAGGGGTGCAATTCAGCTACTGCCTGAGCTACCCGCACGCCCGTGCCGCAGTCCACCAGGTGTTCTTCGGCTACTACGATGGCCCCGGTCTCCACCGCTGCCCGTCGAATCGCTTCGCGGTCCAGGGGCTTGACCGTGTGCATGTCAATCACCCGAGCCGAAATTCCTTCCGCATCCAGCGCTTCAGCCGCCCGGATGGCTTCCGCCACCATCAGGCCGTTGGCGATGATGGTTACATCGGAGCCTTCCAGGACCTCGATGGCCTTGCCGATTTCAAACTGTTGTTCGGGTGAATAGACCACGGGAACCTTGGGGCGTCCCGTGCGGATGAAGACGGGCCCGACGTGCGCAGCCGCAGCCCGCACCAAGGCGCGCGTGGCCACTTCATCAGCCGGGGCCAGCACCACGAAACCAGGCAGCGAGCATGCCAGGCTGATCTCCTCGACGCTCATTTGCGAGGGGCCGTCCTCCCCGATGGAGATCCCGCTGTGAGTCCCTACGATCTTGACGTTGACGTTCGGGTAGGCTACCGCGACCCGAAGTTGTTCGAACGCCTTGTTCAACAAGAAGCATGAAAAGCTGGCGGCGAAAGGAATCTTGCCGCGCGAAGCCAGCCCCGCCGCCACGCCCACCATGTTTGCCTCGGCGATGCCGCAGGAAACAAAGCGCTCGGGAAACTCCTTGGCGAACAGGTGCGTGAAGGTGGATTTCGACAGGTCCGCATCCACCGCCATGATGTTGGGGTTCTCGCGGCCCAACTCAACTAAGGCGCGCCCGAAGGCTTCCCGGGTGGCCATGCCTAACTTAAGCTCGAAACGCGTCTTCAACGCCATCAGGCCAACTCCTTCAAGGCCAGTTCAACCTCTTCCGGGGTGGGGGCAACCCCGTGGAACTTAGGGTTGTTCTCCATGAATGAAACGCCCTTGCCCTTGACGGTGTGAGCGATGATGACGGTGGGCTTGCCGCGCACCGTGCGGGCTTGCTGAAATGCCGCCTGCAAGGCGGGGAAGCTGTGCCCGTCCAACTCGATAACATGCCAGCCGAAGGCCTGCCACTTGGGAACCAGCGGCTCCACCTGCATGACATCCTTAAGGAAGCCGTCCAGTTGCATCTTGTTGTAGTCCACTATGGCCACCACGTTGTCAATCTTGTGGTAGGCGCCGAACATGGCGGCTTCCCAAATCTGGCCTTCCTGGATTTCCCCATCACCCAGCAGCACGTAAGTGCGTGAAGGACTGCCGTCCAAGCGAGCGGCGAAGCCCATTCCCATGGCGATGGAGAGGCCCTGGCCCAACGAACCGGTGGAGGCCTCCAGCACAGGCAGGAATCGCTTGTCGGGATGACCCTGGTAGGGCGAGCCCAGCTTGCGCAGCGTCCTTAACTGCTCGCGCGGGGCCGCCTTATAGCCGCATTCCGCCAGCACCGCGTATAGCGCCGGCGCTCCGTGCCCTTTGGAAAGTATGAAACGATCGCGCTCTGGCCACTCGGGGCGTTCCGGATCATGCCGCAGCACCCCGCCAAAAAAGAGGGTGACCAGAATCTCTACCGCGGACAGCGAACCTCCCGGGTGCCCGGACCCGGCCGCGCCCGTCATTTCTACAATGTGCCGTCGGACTTGCTTTGCGATGGCCTGAAGCTCTTCCAAGCTGCGAGTGGGCTGCATTGAATTAGTGAATCTAACAATTTAACACACCGCCGGCGCGGCCTAAATGTGGAATTCCAGGATGTCTCGATCCTGCACCAGATAAGTCCGCTCGACCATCAGCCCGTCGCGATCCCCTTCCAGCCTGTAAAGCCGCGCAAACTTGAGCTTTTCGGCGAAATCCTTGTGCACCATCCTGGCCACGTCCAATACGGTGTCGCCGCGGCGCGCCACGTAAGGCGCCGTCAAATCGGGCTTCTTGCCCGGCGCCTTGGTGTAGACGCGCACCAGCCCGAGCGCATCAAAAGCGGCGCGGGCGAAACCATCCAGATTTTCTCCGGTCAGCGCCGATACCAGCAGACAACGATAACGGTCCTCATAAAGGCTTGCCAGGGCCGCGAAGTTATCTTGCGCGCCGGGCAAATCGCTCTTGTTGGCCAGCAGCAAAGCGGGCGGGCGCACTCGCCATTCGGCCAGCTTGGCCTCAATGTACTCGATTTGCCCCAGCACGTCCGGCTCGTTCACGTCCACCACCAGTACGCCCAGATTGGCGTAACGCAACACTTGTGGCAGCCAGGGTTCGGTGAACTCCGGTGAAAGCGGCGGCAGATCCACAAGCTGGATCTGGACGTCCTCGAAGTTCATCATCCCCGGCACCGGCACGCGTGTGGTGAAGGGGTACTCGGCTACCTCGGGGCGCGCTTTAGTCAGGCGCGCCACAAGCTGCGATTTGCCTGCGTTGGGCGGCCCGATCAACACTACCTGCCCGGCCCCTTCTCTTTCGACCAGATAAAAGGGCGTCGAGTGCGCTGCACCCTTCTTCTGCTGAGCTTCTCTGCGCGTTTGCGAAAGCCTTCGTTTAATGTCCGCCTGTAACTTTTCCGTGCCCTTGTGCTTGGGTATGGTGGCCAGCATGCGTTCCAAGGCGGCGATTTTTTCGGCAGGGGTGCGGGCCGCCCGGTATTCGGCTTCTGCCTCCAAGTACTCAGGACTGAGGTTGGCCGGCATAGCACCCTCGTCAGCAACATTATTGCGCCGCCCGGTTCAGACCGGCGCCCGCCCGGCCCAGCGCCGTAGCCGGCGGAAGAAAACCCGGGCTCGGTGGATGTCGCGCAGGATTTGCTCCCGCAGCGCCGCAGCGTCGGCAAACTTTCGTTCCTCGCGCACGCGACGCAGGAACTCCACGCGTATAGCATTCGGCCGCGCCGAGAAGGTCTCAAGCAGAAAGGTTTCGATGGTCAGCCTGCCGGCGCCGAAGGTCGGCCGGTAGCCCACATTGGTGATGGAAGGACGGCGCTGCTCCTCCGGCAAGCTTGCGGTCCGGGTGATGTAGACGCCGGGCGCGGGTAGCAGCTTAGGCGGCGGATCCATATTAAGGGTGGGGACCGTAACTGCCGAGCCGATGCCTCGCCCGGGAATTACCTCGCCCGAAAGACTGTAGGGCCGCTCGAGCAAGCGACAAGCCGCCGCCACTGCGCCCGCCTGTATCAAGCGACGTATTTCGCTGCTAGATACCGCACGGCCCCGCACTCTCACCGGGGGCAGCACTTCGGTCAAGAAACCCAGACGCTCACCCAGGGCCGCCAGTGTTTGGCTGTCGCCTGCTTGCTGGTAGCCGAAACGGAAGTTTTGCCCGACCAATACCGCGCGTGCATCCAACTTGTCGCGCAGAATGTTTCGCGCAAAGGCCTCCGGGCTCAAGGCGGCGAGTTCGCGGTCGAAGGGCAGTATCAGCACCTGCTCGATGCCTTCCTCGCGCATCAGCAAGCAGCGTTCCTCCAAGCTGCTGAGCATCAGCGGAGCCCTTTCCGGGGCCACCACCTGCGCCGGGTGGGGATCGAAAGTCAGAGCCGCCGCGACCCAGCCGCGCTGGCGCGCCAGCTCAACCACGCGACGGAGAATGCGGCGGTGCCCGGCGTGCACTCCGTCGAAGTTGCCGATACTGAGCGCGCACGGGCCGAAGGCGGCGGCCTCTTCAAGGCTGCGAAATATCCGGAAACCGGCGTCCATCTAAGGCTTCACCTCCACCACGATTTCCAGGCCGTCATAGGCCAGGCGGACGTGCGGGGGCAGCAATTGCTCGGTTTCGGCGTGCTTGAGGTCGTGACAAATATGAGTCAAGTAGGCCTTTCGTGGGCGTAGCCGTTCGACATAGGCCAGCGCAGCCTCCAGCGTGGTATGCGTCGGATGCGGGCGCCGGCGAAGCGCGTCCAGAAAGAGCACCTCCAGATCGGAGAGCAGCGCCAGAGAGGTTTCGGGGATCTCGCTGTGATCGGTGAGGTAGGCGACGGGGCCAAAGCGGTACCCGAACACGGCGCTACGCCCGTGCTTCAGCGGGACCGGGATCACGCGCAGGCCGCACAGGTGGAAAGGCTCTCCGTCCAGCGGGTGAATTTCAAGCCGGGGTATGGAGGACTCGGGCTGGTAATCTCGAAACACGTAATCGAAGGCGCGGCGGATAGTGTGTAGGGTCTCCGTCGAGCCGTAGATGGGAATGGCCGCCTGTTGGCGGAAATTGAAGGGGCGTACATCATCCAGCCCCATGATGTGGTCGGCGTGGGCATGCGTAAACAAAATCGCGTCTAGACGGCGCAAGCCGGCGCGCAGGGCCTGCACTCGGAAATCCGGGGTGGTGTCTACTACTATGTTCTGATCGGCGTAGCTGACCAAAATGCTGGGGCGCAGACGCTGGTCGCGCGGATCATCCGAACGGCAGACCGGGCAATCGCAGCCGACCATGGGCACGCCCACGCTGGTGCCCGATCCCAGCACCAGAATCCTAAGAATGTTAGCCGGGGCGGCCATTCAAGCTTTCTTCCGGCTTTCTTCAAGGAGCTGCACGTAGCGGAAGCGCAGCTCGGTGAGCGAGTTCTCAAGCAGCCGCTTTTCCTCCGTGCTCAAATTGCCGCGCGTTTTTTCCTCCAGCATAGCCATGAGGTCAATCGTGTGGCGCGCGCGACGGAAGTCGGGCCGGGCAGGCTCGGCGCCGCTGCTGATCAACCCCAGGTGGGCCTCGGCTTGCAGACGCAGCGAGAGGGTGAGGAACTCGAATGTGGGCGGCGGCAAAGGAAAATCTTCCTCCCTGGCCGCCGATTCCCTGGAGGCCTCACTGGCCGCAGCTTCGACAGTCGGGACGGCTTCGGGCTTCTCCTCCTCGCTCATACAACAAATATTTTAGCCGGAGCCTCCCGGCGCCCGGGCGCTGCTTGATTCACTCGAATGAGAACGCGAGATGATATAGGAAAAGTGGCTGTGGCTCGAAGGCGTTCAGCCTGGAGTCTTGGTGCGATTGAGTGCGTATTGCTGGCGGGGCTTGGTTGCACTCCGCTGGCGGCGCAGACCGTAGAGCTCGGCCCGCCGCCGATCGCTCCCGGTTACAGTATTCCGAAACAGACTCAGCGCCGCCTGGCGACTGCGCCCTCGGCAGGGGCCGGCTGGTTCGAAACCTCCAGCCGTGAACTGGTGCGCTACTTCTACGCCAGCATGCTGGTCGGCACACGCACGGAGGCGATGAATTGGACGGGAAGCGTCACCGGCTGTAACCCTGGAACGACGTCTCAGGCCTATCGTGATGCCGTGGCCAGCCGCATTAACTGGTTCCGGGGCATGGCGGGCGTTCCAGCGGGAATCGTGCTGGATCCGGCTCTTAATAGCAAAAGCCAGGACGCCGCCCTCATGATGAGCGCGAATCGTCAGTTGAGCCACAACCCTCCTACCAGTTGGGCCTGCTATACGGCGGCTGGGGCAGAGGCAGCTTCGCGGTCGAACCTCTGCTATTGGTACGGACCTTTTGATGACCCGGGATGCATTGAGGCGTACATGGATGACGCCGGGGCTAAGAACTCCGCAGTGGATCACCGTCGGTGGCTCCTTAATCCGCAGACCGAGGTGATGGCAACCGGGGATGTTGCAGAGACCGGTTCCTGGCCTAACCGCAGGTGACCTCCGTGGGTAACGGGTTGATTTATGCTGTGCTGCGGGATCCTTGGGGTGGCATTTGGTACCGCGGGTTTCGCGAAGGCCCAGGCAGCAACTGGCGCGAATGGGTGTTCACCGGCGGAATATTGCAAGTTTTTTCCGTGGCTGGACTCTTGGGCGAGCTATACCTTGCCGGCCGGGATGCCGGCAACGCTATCTGGTGGTACCGGGTTTCGAGTGGCTGGACCTGGGCTGGCAATGCTGGCGCAGCCGCCGGGCCGCTGGCGGCGGCGCCAAGGTAAGACAACGCAAACTCAGTTAGCAGGAGGTTGCCAATGTTAGCACGTGTTGTATTGGGTGCTTCGGTCGCGGCCGTAGCCATGGCCGCGGGCGCGTCGTCGTCAACAACGGCGCCTGTCCAACAACAGGTGCACACGAAGGTGTTCCGGCTCCCTTTGTATTTCATCGAGAACCAAGGGCAGGCAGACGCCCGGGTGCGCTACTACCTTCAGGGGCGAGGCACGGCGGTGTACTTCACCCCGCAAGCTGTGGTGGTGGCGCTGAGCGAGCGGGCGCCGAGAGAGGAGGCTGGATTGCGCCTGGTGAAGCACGAGCCGGCCGAGGCGCGGCGGCGCTGGGCGCTGCGGCTGGAGTTTGTGGGGGCGCGGGCTGGGGTGCGGCCCGAGGGGCTGGAGCGTACCCAGGCGGTAGTGAGCTATTTCAAAGGGCCGCGCGAGGCCTGGCATACCGGTCTGCCGACCTACGCTGGTGTGCGCTACCGGGACTTGTGGCCGGGGATTGACTTGGTTTGGAGCGGCGAGGAGGGGCGGCTGAAGTCTAGCTTCATTGTGAAGCCCGGGGCGGATCCGGGGCGGATTCGGCTGCGCTGGCGTGGGGCGAGCAAGGTGCGCGTAGGCCCGGAGGGCGAGCTTGAGGTCACCACGCCGGTGGGTAATTTTGCCGAGCAAAGGCCGGTGGCCTATCAGGAAGCGGGGGGCGGCAAGCTGGAGGTGGCGGCCGGCTACTGGCTGCGCGGCCGCGAGTACGGCTTCCGTTTGGGTGAATACGACCGCAGCCGGGAGCTGGTGGTGGATCCTGTCATTCTCCTGTACGCCGGCTACATCGGGGGCTCGGCAGAGGATCACGCTTACGCGATCGCAGTGGACGCGGCTGGCAACGCCTATGTGGCGGGCGAGACTAAATCGTCGGAAGCAACTTTCCCCGTGACGGTTGGGCCGGACTTGAGCTATAACGGCGCCGCTGACGCCTTTGTAGTCAAGGTCAATGCGTCGGGCACCGCGTTGGTCTACGCGAGTTACATCGGCGGATCCGGCGAAGACTGTGCCTCCGGGATCGCTGTGGATGCTGCCGGCAACGCTTATGTCACTGGCTACACGAACTCGTCCGAGACGAGCTTTCCCGTCAGTGTGGGGCCGGACCTGACCTTCAATGGGAGCTGGGATGCGTTTGTAGTTAAGGTCAATGGGGCGGGCACGGGGTTGGTTTACGCCGGCTACATTGGCGGGTCCGGAGATGACCGTGCGTATGGAATCGCCGTGGACGTGGCGGGCAACGCTTACGTCGTGGGGACCACGGGCTCCACAGAAGCAACCTTCCCGGTCACGGTCGGGCCGGACTTGAGCTACAACGGCGGCTCGGACGCCTTCGTGGCCAAGGTGAACAGCTCCGGCACCGGCTTGGTCTACGCGGGCTACATCGGGGGCTCGGGTGACGATTCTGGCCGCGGAATCGCCGTGGACGCGGCGGGCAACGCCTATGTGACGGGCTACACAGACTCGACGCAGACGACCAGCCCAGTCGCCTTCCCAGTCCTGCTCGGGCCGGACCTGACTCACAACGGCCTCTGGGATGCCTTTGTCGCCAAAGTGAACGCCTCCGGCACGGCGCTCCTGTACGCCGGCTACATCGGCGGATCGGATGTGGACGTCGGCCGCGGCATCGCCGTGGATGCGGCGGGTAACGCATATGTGGTGGGCCACACCGCTTCCCGCAACTTTCCGGTCACAGTAGGGCCGGATTTGACTTACAACGGCGGCGACTACGACGCTTTCGTGGCCAAGGTCAACCCCTCGGGCACGGCGCTGGTGTACGCCGGCTACATCGGCGGAGGGCAGGCTGACATCGGCCGCGGCATCGCGGTAGATGCGGCCGGGAACGCTTACGTGACAGGGAACACAAATTATTGGGGAAACTTCCCGGTGAAGTTGGGCCCCAGCCTGACTCACAGCGGGGGTGAGGACGCTTTTATCGTCAAGGTAAACGCTGCGGGCACCGCCTGGATTTACGCGGGCTTCATCGGCGGGGTTACCACCGACATCGGCGAAGCGGTAGCCGTGGATGCGATGGGCAATGCCTATGTGGCCGGGTGTACAAGCTCGGCGGAGTCCAGCTTCCCAGTGAAGGTGGGACCGGACTTGATCTACCACGGCAACACCGACGCCTTCGTGGCGAAGGTCTCCTCGGCTGCACCTACGGCGGCCTTTCGTGACACGAACACCAGCATCCGCCTGCTCACTCGGTACGACTCGCCGCAGCTTTACTACGGCGCCGGGCTGTTCGCCAGCGATCCCGCCGCAGCTCAGACTGCCCAAGGCGACACCGTGGTGGTCGCCCGCGACAACTGGGGTTCACTGTGGGCCAACGTGTTCACCGCCTCCACACAAACCTGGGGCACGTGGGCCTTCGGCGCCGGCATCACCAAAGGCGTGCCGGCGGTAGCTGTGGCAGGCGACGGCAAGGCCTACATCGCTGCGCGGGACAACTGGAACTCCTACTGGCTGGTCAGCTACACGCCGGGGGGCAGCTTCGGTGGCTGGGAGTACTTGGCCGGGATCTTCTCGACCGATCCGGTGATGGCAGCCTGCCCGGACGGCTCCCTCTACATCATCGGCAAGGACAACTGGAACTCGCTGTGGAGCGGCCGCTACGTGCCGGGCACTGGATTTGGCGGCTGGCAGTGGGGCCAGGGCATCGTGCAGGGGAAGCCCTCGGTGGCTTGCGGCTCAGACAATGTAGCCTACGTGGCAGTGCGGGACAACTTGGGCTCGCTGTGGCTGCCGCGGGTGCAAGGCAACAGTTGGCTTGGCTGGATCAACGGGGACGGCGCTATGAGTCGTGATCCGCAGGCGGTGGCAGCAGGCGATGGGATAGTCTATGTGGTACTGCGTGATCCTTGGGGCGTGGTGTGGTACCGAGGCTATCGGGAAGGCAGCTCGGGCGGCTGGCTGCCGTGGGTGATGACGGGCGGCGTGTTGCAGGACTTTGCTGCGGCGGGTGAGCTGGGCGAGGTCTACATTGCCGGTCGGTCGCCGAGCAACGAGTTGTGGTGGTACCGGCTGGTGACGAATCAGTGGACTTACGCCGGCTATGGGGGCGTTGCTGCCGGACCGTTGGCGGCGGCCCCAAGGTGAGGCAGGGAGGAGAAACGTGTTCGCATACAGTGGCCTGTTTGCTTGGGCCGGGACTCTGCGTTCCCGATCTTGCTTCAGTAGGTCTGGCGGCGCGAAGCGCAGGCGGTTAGCGAGGGGGAAGGCCTAGGTTTGTTGCAGCGGCTCGATCTGACTGGGCTTGGGGAGCTCGGCTCGTTGGGGTGTGCCAGCAAGGTGGGGCTGTGAGGAAGCTGTCGGTGGCTTTCCGTACAACTGCCTGGTGGAGGCGGCGGGAGTCGAACCCGCGTCCGAGAAAGCCCGCTGCCGGAAGCCTACGTGCGTAGCCGGTTCTTCAATCTCGGCCACCGCTTCGGAGCCGGCAAAAGCCACGGCGGCCCAGCCCGATTTTTCTCGGCGTGCGGCTCCGGGCCGAAGCCTTCCGCCTAGCCTGCACTCGCGACGTCCTTGGACCGGCCAGCAAGCCTGCCGGTCAGGACGGCTGCCTGTCCATCAGGCAGCGTAAGCATACTGCGCGTTGGCAGTTTTTGTTTTCCGATCGTTTTACGGGAGCTCGGAACCCGGCACGCCTTCCGGCCACAGGATCAATCCCGTCGAATCCGTTACGCCCCCTGCTATCATTATACGCTGGCCGATCCCTGCCAGTTGCTTTTTTTGGGGCCGTCAACGTAGCTGGCGTTCTTGCAGCTCGTTCAGCATGCGCTGGAACTTCTGCCGCTGCCTCTCGTTGAGAATGCGCAGGATCCGGTCCTTGCCGGTCGCGCGGACCTCGTCCAGTTGGGCTTGCAGCGTGTGGTAGTAAGCGAAGAAATCATCCAATACCGCCTCAAGCTGGGCGGTTTGTTCCGGCGTGAGGTCCAGCTCCTGCTTGAATCGGGCCAGCGTGATTTCTTTGCCCCCCTCGCGCCAGGCGGCCGGCTTGGGATTATGCCAATGGCGCCCGGCCAGGCTCACGACCAGCGCGCCCAAGGCGGCCCCGCACAGCAGCACCAGCAAGAGGCTGAGAATGACCCGTGGATGGCGCCAGTAACAGCCGACCGGAGTGCTCATCGGGGTCACTCGTGGTAGGTGGCCAGCGTCACCAGGACGGCCTCTCGATCACGTTGGGGGTCGAGCCCCAAATCAGGTGGGTGCTCTTCTATGGCTATGACGGACTCCGGTAGCGCTTCCACCGGCGGCGCCATGCCTGCCTCATTCACCGCCAAGAACGCTCCCATGGCCAGCAGCGCCGCCAGCGAACCCCACGCCAGCCGCCAGCCGAATCCCGGATCCAGCAGCGCATTCCACAGCGAGGAGCGCCGCCGCGCTTCTATCTGCTCCCAAACTCGCGCATAGAAGCCGGGCTGGGGCCCTACCTGCGCGGGCGCCCGCAGAGATCTTAGCATCAGCGCCTGACCCCGGTAGCTTTCCAGCTCTCGCCGGCACTCGGCACACCCGGCAAGATGAGACTCAACGCTGCCAAGAGGCTCTGTCGCGCCCGCCAGCAATTGCTCCAGGCGCTCCCAGACAACTTTGTGCATCGTTTCTTCCCTCGCCAAAATGCGGCCTGCCCCCGCCTGGCTCCGCCGGTTCTTGCCAGGTGCAAATCTCGCGCCTGCTTCCGAGGGCTTGCTCTTGCCTTCCCATATCAAGTTGTCACCAGGCTTGGTGCAGCCCGGGAAAGCCGTTGAGCGGCTTTGAGCATTTTTTGCCGGGCCCTGAACAGCTTCACCTTGATGGTGTTCTCGTTAATCCCGGTCATCTCGGCCAGCTCCTCGACCGAGCGCCCTTCGACCTCTTTGAGCAGCAGCAGGGTGCGCTCTTCTGCGGGCAGGCGCGCCAGCAACTTCAGAGCCAAGTCTCGCTGCACCAGGGTCTCGTCTATGGCGGGTCGCTGGTCCCGGGCCGGCTCGGAGGCTTCCATGCGCAGTCCCTCCTCCTCGCTGAAGTCGCTTTCGTAAACCAGCTTGCGCACCTTCTTCTTGCGCAGGTAATCGTAGCACTCGTTCACTGTGATCTTGTAAATCCAAGTCAGCAACGAGCTGCGAAAGTCGAAGTGCTTGATCGAGAAGTAGACCTTGGTGAAGACCTGCTGGGCGATATCCTCGGCGTCGTTGTGGTTGCGCAGGATGCCGTAGATAATAGAGAACACCTTGGCCTGGTAGCGCTCCACGATCTCGCGGAACGCCGCTTCTTCGCCGGCTTGAACCCGGCGAACCAGTTCCGCTTCCTCGGTGTTGTGATGCTCCACCGGCGCTACCGCAGCTACCGCTTCAACCGGCCGAGGAAACGGCAGGACCGCGCTATAGCCGTCCATTCCGTCCTGTATGACGTCACCTGTGCTCGCGCGGTTTCAACCCTTTAGGGCCTGCCGTCTCCCGGCGTCGTTCCAGAACACCTTATCAACTTCCTTAACCCATATCAAGCCCGCGGGATGCGTGGCCTGCCCCATGCTCTCTCGCGCACGGGTTTGTCACAATGGGAAACGAAGCGCATCTACTTGAGAGGGAGATAATCCGCACATGATTCAAATGACGGAAACGGCCATTAGCAAGGTGAAGGAAATCCTCGAGCAACAGCCCGATCCCAAGCCAGCCGGGTTACGCATTGCCGTGGTGGGTGGGGGCTGCTCAGGGTTCACCTATTCGATGGCTTTCGAGAACAACCCCGGCCCGCTCGACAAGGTTTACGAATTTACGGGCTTGCGGGTGTTCATAGATCAAGTGAGCATGCTTTATCTCGATGGCGCCAAGGTTGACTACGTCGAGACACCCTATGGCTCGGGCTTCAAGCTGGACAACCCCAATGTGATCCCCGGCTGCGCGTGCTCGCGCTCTTGCCAGCCCTGAAGACAAATCCGGGCCGCTTCGTGCGGCCCGGAGCACAACTTCTCAGCAATCTTGCCCTGTTGAAATTATTTGGCGATGCGACGGCGAAGCAATCCAAGCCCAAGCAAGCCGGAGCCGATCAGCAGCAGCGTCATAGGCTCGGGGACGATGTAAAAGCTCTGCGAAAACCGCGACAGTGAGCCGCCCTGACCCACCCCGACGTCCTTGAATATGTATCCTGCTGACGCCATAGCAAGGTAAGCCGCCTCGCCGCGCTGACCGCTGAAGACCGTCAGTTGCGCCAAGATCTGATTTTGCGGGCAGCTTCCGCCCAGCCCCAGCGGCACTGCGCAAACCGTCTCCTCAATGCCCGAGTTGGAACTCCCCGTGGTCAAGTCCATATCAATGCCCTTATGGGGCCCGGTCACGTTGAAGCCAAACCAGAAGTCGTAAGGCCCTTGCAAGAACCCGGGGTTGAACGACAGGATGGCTTCGCTGCCGACAATGCCGGCCGCTCCGATCAATATAGGCCCGGGAACTGGAATCGCCCAGAAGTTGCTGAAGGTCAGCGGGCCTAATGCGCAAGCGTAACCCGTAGCCAGCACGTCGTCCCCCGCGGAGCATGGGTTCAAGGGTATAGCTGGCAGAGAAACTGCGAAAATCGCCGCCGCTATAGCTAACCACTTCTTCATATGCTGTCCTCCTTAACTTTGCAGGTCCGTTTTGGTACCTTAGGCTCATTTTACGGGTTTTTAAGCTCCCTGTCAAGCCCAAATTGAGGAACAAGGACCCCGAATGCAGTTTGTGAGTACTAGTACCCTCATCCCCGTCCCCTTCGTTCCCAAACTAGCTTGTTCCGCGGTACTCTATCCCTATGGCAAAATTGGCCTTGCTTGGAGGTCACCCGGTTCGCTCGCGTCCTTTTCCCCGCTGGCCGCAATGCTCTGAGGCGGACAGGCAGCGCCTGTTGGGTGTTTTGGATAGCCGCAACTGGGGTGGGTATCCCTTCCCAAATACCCTCGCCGCGGCGTTCGCCCAGCGCTTTGCCGATTACCACGGCGCCCGCTACGGTTGCTTGGTGGCCAACGGCACCATCGCTTTGTTGGCCGCTCTGCAAGCCGCCGGGATCCGTTTTGGCGATGAAGTGATCGTCCCCGCCTACACCTGGGAAGGCACCGCTGTGGCGGTGCTGGCCGCAGGCGCCGTCCCCATTTTCGCCGACATTGACCCGGACACTTACTGCTTGGACGTTGAGGCGGCCCGGCAAGCTGTCAACTCGCGCACGCGCGCCATCCTCCCGGTCCACCTGGCCATGCGATTTGCGGAAATGGACGCTTTGTTGGAGCTGGCCGTCGAGCGCGATCTGGTTGTCATCGAGGATTGCGCTCATGCCCACGGGGGCCAGTACAAGGGACGGGGCGCCGGCTCGATGGGCGACATGGGTTGCTTCAGCTTCCAATCGAGCAAACTAATGACGGCGGGTGAAGGCGGCGCCGTGATCACTTCGCGGCTGGAGTATTTCGAATTGCTTCAGTCGCTCATTAACTGTGGGCGGGCCAGCCTGACCGACCGCTTCCGGCGCCGGGTAGTGGGTTACAATTACCGCATCACAGAACTGCAAGCGGCGTTGCTGGTCGGTCAGTTGGAGGCTCTGCCTGAGCTCAGCCGGCGCCGCTCGCATAACGCCGAGCGATTAAGCCGAGCGCTGGAGGGCATCGAGGGCATACGGCCGCTGCCGCCCCAGGATGCCATCACGCGCGAGGCCATCTACTGCTACGTGTTCCAGTACCGCCCGGGGGATGATCTTGTCTCACGCGATCTGTTCGTCGCTGCGCTGGAGGCTGAAGGCATTCCTTGCGACGGGCGCTTTTACGAAGCTGTCTACCGCAGCGATCTGTTTCCGGCCCGCGCAGAAGAGTTCCCGCAGCTTGGCTTCAATCGTGAGGCGCCCTTGGACTATCGCCAGTTCCACTGCCCAGTAGCGGAACGCGCGGCCTACCGGGAGGCGGTCTGGCTGCCGCAGTTCGTCCTGTTGGGTGAAGAATCAGACCTGGATGACGTGGCCCGGGCGGTGGCCAAAGTGATGGAGAATCGCCGGGAGCTGGCGCAGGCCGGCGAGCAGCTTGCCGGGGTGAAGGCGATGAGCCGCGCTGAGCGCCCCCGGATCGAGCGTGAGCGGAATTATTAGTATCGAGTTTCATCATGCTAGATGAGTTACTGACCGAACAAGTCAATCCCGCCTCCGAGGGCATTGACGCTTTGCCTGGCATTGAGATTCTGCGCGTGATTAACGCCGAGGATCACAAGGTGGCTCCGGCGGTGGCTGCTGAGATCCCCAACATCGCGCGGGCGGTGGACGCGGTGGAAGCGGCGCTACGCGCGGGCGGCCGCTTGTTCTACATAGGGGCCGGAACCAGTGGGCGGTTAGGGATGCTGGATGCGGTCGAGTGCCCGCCTACCTTCAACGTGCCGCCTGATGCGGTCCAAGCCGTGATAGCGGGTGGGGAGGCAGCGCTCAGCCGCGCCTTCGAGGCGGCCGAAGATGACCCTGCGGCTGGGGCCAGGGATTTGCAAGCGCGCGGCTTTACTAGCCGGGACGTGCTGGTGGGCATCGCGGCCAGCGGCCGCACGCCGTACGTATTAGGTGCGGTGGCTTGGGCCAGGCAGTTGGGAGCGAAGACCATCGGGATAAGCTGTACGCCTGGCTCCCAGCTGGCCGAGGCGGTTGATATTGCCATAACGCCATTGCCGGGACCGGAAATCATCGCGGGTTCCACGCGCATGAAGGCGGGCACGGCCACCAAGCTGGTGCTCAATATGTTGAGCACGACCGTCATGATTCGGCTGGGTCACGTCTTCGGCAATCTCATGGTCAACGTTCAACCCAAAAGCGCCAAGCTGCTGGACCGCGCTCGCCGCATAATCATGCGCACGGCCGGGGTCAGCTACGTTGAGGCGGCGCAGTGGTTGGAGCAAGCCGGCAACCAAGTCAAGGTGGCCATCGTGATGGCGCGCTTGGGCCTGGATCGGCAAGAGGCTGAGGCCCGGCTGGAAGCGGCCGGAGGGAGAATTTCGGAGGCTCTGCGTGGATAAGTTTCTGGTGGAAGGCGGCGTGCGCCTGGAAGGGGAGATCAGGGTCAGCGGGGCCAAGAACTCGGCCTTGCCGGCCATGGCTGCTTGTTTGCTGACCTCGGATCCCGTGATCCTTCACCGGATCCCGCAGGTACGCGACGTGCGCACCATGGTGCGCTTGCTCGAGCACACGGGGGCCGCAGTGGAGCTGGCCGGAAGCACGCTGCGCATCCAAGCCGCCCAGGTGCAGCGCCCGGAGGCTCCTTATGAGCTTGTGAAGACCATGCGGGCCTCTTCGCTCGTGCTGGGGCCTTTGCTGGCGCGGACCGGCAGGGCGAAAGTTTCCTTGCCTGGCGGTTGCGCTATCGGGGCGCGGCCCATAAACCTCCATTTGAAAGGCCTGGAGCTGCTGGGCGCCCGCATTCGCCAGGAACACGGCTACATCCTGGCCGAAGCGCCCGAAGGGCTGCGCGGGGGGCTGGTGGCCTTCGATCGCATCACTGTCACGGGCACCGAAGACCTCATGATGGCCGCCGTGCTGGCGCAGGGAGAAACAGTGTTGGAAAACGCTGCCCGCGAGCCTGAGGTGAGCGATCTGGCCGAGCTGCTGGTGAAAATGGGCGCCCGCATCGAAGGCGCCGGCAGCTCCACCATCATTATCCGGGGCGTTTCCCGGCTGAGTGGGGCCGAGCACACCATCATTCCGGATCGCATCGAAGCGGGGACGTTTCTGATCGCGGGGGCCATCACGGGAGGCGATTTGCTGGTGAGCGGGTGCCGGCCCGAGCACCTGACCGCCCTTATCACTAAATTGCGCGAGACCGGCGCCCTCATCGAGCGCGCAGGCGAAACTGCCCTGCGGGTGCGACGGTCCGGGCCCTTGCGCGCCGCCGATGTGATTACCGAGGAATACCCGGGCTTCGCCACCGACTTGCAAGCCCAGTACATGGCCCTGGCCACGCAAGCCGAGGGGGTCTCCATCATCACCGAGACCATTTTCGAGAACCGCTTCATGCACGCTTTGGAGTTGATGCGCATGGGCGCCGAGATCCGTTTGGAAGGGGCGCGAGCCATCGTTACCGGTCCACGGCAACTTAGCGGGGCGGCAGTGATTGCCTCCGACCTGCGGGCCAGCGCTTCGCTGGTGCTGGCGGCGCTGGTGGCCCGTGGGGAAACGCTGATCGACCGCGTCTATCACATAGACCGCGGTTACGAGAGCATCGAGCACAAGCTGGCGGCGGTGGGCGCGCGCATAAAGCGCCTGAGCTGAGGCGGCCTCACCAGGGCCAGAGCAGCAACAATTGCAAGCCGCGCAGCAGCACGTAAGCGAAGACCGCGTATTCGGCCACGCGCACCGCTTTCAGCACCAAGCCGCCCATGAACTCGAATCGCAGCAGCAAGCCGCTGACCACGCCGGCGAAGACCCAGTAAGGGCTGAGCGAGCCCGGAAAGGCTTCCGAGTAAGCAATGATTATCAGGTAGTAAATCAGCGGCCAGGTCTTTTCGATCGAAAAGCGGTAGCGCACCCACAGCATGAGGACGGTGGCCGTCATCACCAGCAGGGTCAAGGTGTTAAACAGCGTGAAGCGGAAATACATGCCGGCCTTCGCCTGGCCTGCTGGCCATCATCATGACCATAGCACGCTCGGCGGTGGCCCGGCCATAGCCGGTGCGCTGCCCCTTGCCTGTGCGAGAATAAATTCGGCATGGTGCGGGACGGCATCGGCTACGGGCTGGCTTTCACCGCGGCGGGTTGCGTGCTGTGGTGGCTGCTGGCGCCGTGGGCGGGTGTTCCTTTGTGGTTAGCGGCGGCTTTTTCGCTTTATTTTTTCCGCGATCCGGAGCGCGAAATACCCACCGGCGACGTCGCGGTATCGCCCGCCGACGGCAGGATCCTGACTGTACGGCGCGAGGCTGCCGAGCTGGTCCGCATCAGTATCTTCATGCGCCTGTTTGACGTGCACGTCAATCGCGCCCCCATTGCCGGGCGCATCGCCGACGTTCATTATCGGCCCGGGCGCTTCCACGTCGCCAGCCGTGAGCGTGCGGCAATGGAAAATGAGCAAAACCAGGTCGTCATAGAGGGTGACGGCACGCGGGTGACTTTCCGGCAGGTCGCGGGCGCCATAGCGCGGCGCATTGTGTTTTACAAAAAGCCGGGCGATCGCGTGGAGATCGGCGAACGCGTGGGACTGATCAAGTTCGGCTCCCGGGTGGATGTGTTTCTGGGGCCGGAGTGGCAGATCCAGGTCCAGCCGGGCCAGCGGGTCAAGGCCGGCTCGAGCGTGCTGGCCCGCCGCCGGCCCGTATCAGGTGGATGATGCTCAGGCTGCCCAAACGATGGATGCACCGGCGCTTGCCTGAGCTGCGCCGGCGGCGCGCCGCCTACGCGTTGCCGACCCTGTTCACGGCGGGCAACATCTTCCTGGGGTTTCTAGCCATTCTGAAGGCCTTGCAGGGCGCTTTGCTCGCTTCGGCAGGCCAGTTGGGATCCAATCCGCACTGGGAGACGGCGGCTAAAGCCATCGGCGTAGCGGTGCTGCTGGACGGGCTGGACGGACGCATTGCCCGCCTTACGCATACGGTGAGCGAGTTTGGCCGCGAGCTGGATTCGCTAGCCGATGTGATTACGTTCGGTCTGGCGCCCGCCGTGCTGGCTTTTGTTTGGGGCATAGAGTTTGCCGCCGCCGGCGCGCCGCAGGCGGGTGAGCATCTGCTGCGGCTGGGTTACTTTGCGGCGTTTCTTTACTTGTTGTGCGGTGCGGCCCGGCTGGCGCGGTTTAACATCCAGGCCAATCCCTTGCCCAAGAACCCTGGGCGCTTGGATCGCAAGTACTTCGTCGGATTGCCCATCCCGGGGGCGGCGGCGCTGATAGCCGCTGTGGTTTACGCCAGCGACTCTACGCCCTTGCAGCAGTGGCCGCTGGCGGCCTGTTGGATCCTGGTGCTGGCCTTGCTGGGTTTTTTGATGGTCAGTACCTGGCGCTATCGGAGCTTTAAGGAGTTCCAGCTCTTGCGCCCGCGTTCGCCCCTGACGCTGATTGTTTTCGGCAGCTTGATCTACTTGCTGTGGTATTACACGCAGCCTGTGTTGCTGGCTGCCGCAGCTACGTACGTAGGCAGCGGCGTTGCGGTGCGGTTGGGGGGCTTGGTGCGGCGCCGGCTTCATCCTGTGCCGTCGGATCCGGAGCGAGAACTTGGCTGAAAGCCGCCTTCCAGTGCTGGCCATTGTGGGCAGCTCCACCTTGCTGGGTCGTGAAGTGCGTGAGCTGCTGGCGGAGAGGGCCTTGCCGGTGCGCGTGAAGCTTATCGGGGCCGAGGATGAGGATGCGGTGACGCTGAGCGAACACGCGGGTGAGCCGGTGGTGATAACCGCCCTCGATGAAGAGAATCTGGGCCAGGCCCGGGTGGTGCTGCTAGCGGGGTCGGCAGCTTCCAGCCGCAAGGCCACGGCCATTTTGGAGCGGACGCGCAGCGCGGCTGCCCTGATTGATTTGACTTGCTATTGCGAAGACTTGCCCGGAGCCCGTCTCCGCGCGCCTATGGTTGAACCGCCTGATTACGTGCCCCCCGCGAACGCCATCCACATCATCGCGCACCCGGCCGCCATTGCTCTGGCCCTGTTCTTCACGCAACTCGGTCGCACCTGCCGCATCAGCCGCGCAGTGGTGCACGTCTTTGAGCCGGCCAGCGAGCGCGGGCGTGAGGGCGTTGAGGAACTCCAGCAGCAGACCGTCAGCCTGCTCACCTTCAAGGGTCTGCCCAAGGGGGTCTTCGCCGAGCAACTCGGCTTCAACATTTTGGTGCGGTACGGCAGCGATGCGCCGCAGGCGCTCGAGCAATTCGAGCAGCGCATTGAACGGCACCTGGCCAGCCTGCTGGCGGCGCAGGGCGCCTTGCCCATGCCCTCGCTGCGCCTTATCCAGGCGCCGGTTTTTCACGGCCACAGCTTTTCGGTCTGGGCTGAACTGGAGGAGAATCCGGGCAAGCAAGCACTGGAAAGCGCTTTGGCCTGTCCGCAGGTGGATGTGCGGGGGGCCGATGCCGAGGCTCCAACCGCGGTGGGTTTCGCCGGGCAAAGCGGGATTGCGGTAGGCGCCATTGAGGTGGACCGTAACAACCCGCGAGCGGCCTGGTTTTGGATCGTGGCCGACAACTTGCGCCTTGCAGCGGAAAACGCGCTGGCGGTGGCGGCAGGTTTGCTAGCGGGCGGGGAGTGGCGGTGAAATTGCTCAGAGCAGCCTGGCTGGCCACGACGCTGCTGGCGGGTTGCGGCTACCATGTGGCCGGGCGAGCCGATCGCCTGCCACGCCATATCCAGACCATCGCTATTCCGGCTTTCGCCAATCTGACTACCCGGCATAAGCTGGCTGAGCGCCTGCCGGCCGCCATAACCCGCGAACTGCTCTCGCGCACCCGTTACGCCGTGGTGTCCGATCCGGCCCAGGCTGACGCGATCTTGCAGGGCGTGGTGGTCAACTACCTCTCTTACCCCACGGTGTTCGACCCGGCTAGCGGACGCGCGGCAGGAGTGCAAATCAGCGTCACCTTCCAGATCACTTTGACCGAGCGCGCCACCGGCGCCGTGCTTTTCGCGCGCCCGCACTTGGAGGCGCGGGAGCGTTACGAAATCGCGGCTGACCAGCGCGCTTATTTTGACGAGACCGACACGGCCCTGGAACGGCTCTGCCGCCAGGTGGCGCGCACCATCGTCAGCGCTATCTTGGAGAATTTCTGAAGTGACGCCGCAGCAGTTTCTGGTTCAGATTCGCCAGGGCAAGTTCCCCTCGGCGTGTTTGTTGTTGGGGCCGGAGGCGTACCAGCGCGATTACTGCCGGCGGGCGCTGATCGAAGCTTTCCTGAGCCGCGAGGAGCGCGAAAGCGGCCTCACCCACTACGACTTGGAGGAAATTAGCCTGGAGGCCGTCCTGGAGGATGCTCGGTCGCTTTGCCTGTTTGCGCCGCGCCGCGTGATATGCGTACGCAATGCCGAGATGGCGCTGCCCCGCGGGCGCGGGGCGTCGGAAGCCGAGACGGAAACAAGCGGGGGAGCGATAGCGCTATCGGACTATTTGGCCCGCCCCTTAGAAAGTGTGGTGCTGATCTTTGAAGCTGCGCGCTATGGCTATGAGGGCGAGGACAAGGCGCGCCTTGAGCGTGTGCGCAAGTTTTACGCTGCCGTGCCTGCCGTGGTCGAATGCGCGCCGCTCAGAGCGGAACAAGCGCGTCAGTTGGCGCGCAACCTTGCGCGGCGGGCTGGTCTTGAGATCGAGGAGGCGGAGCTGGAGGCATTGGTTGAGGCACTGGGTGCGGAGGCGGCGCGCATCGCGCTGGAGATTGAAAAGCTCTCGCTATGGGCGGCAGGGGGCGGCAAGCTTACGGGCGCTGACATTGCCGCCCTGGTGCCGGAGGCTCGCTCGAGCACGGTTTATGCGCTGGTGGATGCTCTTGGCGGGCGAGACCGTTTGGGCGCGCTGGAAGTGCTCGAACTGCTGGTCCGCCAGGGCGAGTATCTGCCTCTGGCGGTGAGCGCGCTGGCAGGGCAGTTCCGCCTGGCGCTGGCTGCACGCCAACAAGGCTGGCGCAGGCCGGATCAGATCATAGCGGAAGCCGGCCGCATGGGTCTGCGGATGTGGCCTGCACGCGCTCAGCAGGTGCTCCGCACGGCGGCGGCCTTTACCACCGCCCAGTTGATCGAGGGGTTGAAGTTGCTCTACGCGGCCGATAAAGCGTTGCGCGAGGCGCGGCCTGATGACCGGGTGACGCTGGAAAGCTTCATTGTCAGCCTCACGGCTTAGTTGCTGGCAAGCCTTGCAACCTAGCGTTGTCCGCTTGCGTCATCTGGGGTAGAAAGCTGCGCCGCCCGCCGGCGGCGTTCCGCTGGGGAGGGTCTTCCGATGAGTACGCATGCGCTGCGGATCCCTGCTCCGTCCGCAGACAACAGCTTGGGCAGGTTGACTGCGCGCTTGGGGCAAGCCTGGTGCCGCTGGTGGCACTCCGATATCACCTGGCCTGTGAACGGATATTACTACTGCCGCAAGTGCTGGCGGCGTTTCCCGGTTCCCTGGGAGATTCCGCCCCGGGAGGCCGCGCGCGAGCAGCCCATCGCCCAGCCCGTACTGACGCGCTCGCCCGCACCGGCCCAGCTCCACGCCTGAGGCGTGGCGCTTGACGCGGGCGAGGGCTCCGGTTGTACATTCGGGGGGAGGGCGAAACCAATGTATATCAGCAGGCGCAGCGTCATGACGTTTCTGGCCGGGGCAGCCCCCGGCGCATTCACTCGAGCGGCCGCGACCCAGTTACCGCCCGGCATACAGATCCAGAAAGGCCCCTTCCAGCCCACCCGCGAGTCTTTGAAGGCCTATACGGTCCCCCAATGGTTCCGGGATGCCAAATTCGGCATTTGGGCCCATTGGGGACCCCAGTCCGCGGCCGAGTATGGGGACTGGTACGCCCGTAACATGTACTTGCAAGGCAGCCGCCAGTACAACTACCACGTGAAGACTTACGGGCACCCGTCGAAGTTCGGCTTCAAAGATGTGATTGCCACCTGGAAAGCCGACAAGTTCGACCCGGATTACCTTATCAGCCTTTATAAGAAGGCCGGCGCCCGTTACTTCGTGAGCATGGGCGTGCATCACGATAACTTCGATTTGTGGAACTCGAAATATCAGCCGCGGTGGAATGCGGTGGCGGCCGGGCCGCACAAGGATATCGTCGGCTTGTTCCGCAAGGCTGCCTTGAAGGCCGGGCTGAAGTTCGGCGTCAGCGAGCACCTCTCTAACAGTTACAACTGGTTCGCGCCCGCGCACGGCAGCGACAAGGACGGGCCTCTGGCCGGGGTCCCCTACGATGGCGCCGATCCTGCCTACGCGGATCTGTATCATCCCTTGCCCAAGGATTTCGACATCGCCAAGACGCCCGCCATGAGCCGCAACGCCCCCGAGAGTTGGAAGCTGCTTTACTTCCGCCGAATCAAGGACCTGATTGACAGCTATCAGCCCGACTTGCTTTACACTGATGGCGCCATACCTTTTGAGGAATACGGGCTGGCCTTGGTGGCGCACTTTTACAACTCCAACGCGCGGCGGCACGGAGGCAGAGTTGAAGCTGTCTACACCAGCAAGGGCCGCCAGGATTGCGAAGTGGGCACCTGCGTGCTGGACATTGAGCGGGGCATCGCCGAGGGGATTCCCCCCAATCCCTGGCAGACCGATACCTGCATCGGCCATTGGCACTACGACAAGGAGGCCAGATACAAGTCCCCCAAGCTGGTCATTGACATGCTCGTGGACATCGTCAGTCGCAACGGCAACTTGCTGCTTAACTTCCCCCTGCCCAATAGCGGCATGCTGGACGAGGCCGAGCTGAAGATCTTGGATGAGATCACCCGCTGGATGGCGGTCAACGGCGAGGGCATTTACGGCACACGGCCTTGGAAGATTTTCGGGTCTGGCCCGGCAGCTTCGGCGGCGCCTTCAGGGGCACGCCCAGCGGCTTTCAACGAAAGAATGCGCAAGGAATTCAGCGCCGAGGAGCTGCGCTTTACCACCAAGGGCAACAACCTCTACGTCTTCGTGATGGGCTGGCCGGGAAGCCAGGTGATTGTGAAGCCCCTGGCGGCCAACAGCAGCGTGGAAAGGGTCAAAGTGCTAAATGTGGAACTGTTGGGCTTCAAAGGCAAGCTGAAGTGGGCCCAGGACGAACAAGGCCTGAAAGTGCAGATGCCCGAATATCGGCCCTGCGAGCACGCAATAGCGCTCAAGGTCACGCGCGCCTGACTGCTGTATTGCCGGCGGCCGCGGCCCGGGCGCGGGTGCGGTGCGAGGCATTAGCGAGCGCAGAATAGCAGCGGAGGTGGATGGCGAATGCAGCAACGACCGATTGATAAAAGCGGGAGCAGGAGGAACCACGCGGCTGGGGTTCGGCGGCCGGGCTGGCGCGCCGGGACGGCTTGCGCGCTGGCCTTTATGCTGGCCTGGCAGCCGAGGCCGGCGGCGGGCTGGTGCGCGCAGAGTCCCGCGCCCCCGCTCAGCACGGAAGTGTTTCAGGCGATGCAGGAGGCGTTGCAACAACCTTACTTGGATTTGTTTGAACGCGCCGACAGCCTCCGCTTCACGCCCGCCCAAATTGAAGCCATGCGCAAATACCTGGACCGGGCGCGCGATAGCTGCGTCCGCCTGTATCGCCAGCGCGCCGCCGGCTATCAAAAGGAGCGCGAGCGCACGCAAGCGGAGCTGAAACGCCGCACCGCCAGCCTGGAGGATCCCGAGCGCCGCCAGATCCACTGCAAGATCCAGAATGCGCGCATCTTGGAAAGCCAGGCCCAGATGCTCGCCGAGCACGCTATCCCGGTCGCTTACGAAAACAAGAAAGCCAAGCTGGAGCTGATCGAAAAATGGCCCGAGGAACTGAAGCGGATAAGAGCGGAGATCGCCTCGGGAGCTTATCATCAGCGACGCTTCGGCGACGTCAAGGACATCGGCGTCCGGGAGCTGGTGCCGGGCCAGGAACGCGACGTCAAGGACGGCCAGGAAGCCGTGCGGCAGTTGAAAATGACCGGCTTGCTTCCGCCTGAGCTGGACAACGCCGCCATTCGCAAGTACGTCACTGATCTGGCCCACAAGATCGGCGCCCGCTCGGATTTGCGCGTCCCTCTGAACGTGACCGTACTCAACTCCAAAGAGATAAACGCCTTTGCCCTTCCCGGCGGCTTTCTGTTCGTGCAACGTGGGCTGCTGGAAGCGGTCGAGGATGAGGCGCAACTGGCCGGCGTTATCGCGCACGAAATCGCACACGTGACGGGCCGGCACGGTTACAAGCTCATGAAGCGGGCCACCATCGCCTCCATCATTTACCAGGCGGCCCAACTGGCGGCGGTCTTGCTCACGGGCGGGGCCGCTACGCTGGGTACTTATTATGCGCTGCAATACGGCTTCTACGGCTTGGGCTTGGTGTTGAGCCTGGACTTGTTGGGGGTCAGCCGCGAGTTCGAGCTGGAGGCCGATCAGCTAGGCGTGCAATACGCCTGGAACGCAGGCTACGATCCCTCCGGCTTTATTCGCTTCTTTGATCGCATGGCCACCCGTGAGGGTTACGTCAATGGGGCGAGCTGGTTTCGCACTCACCCGCCTTTTTATGCGCGCATGGTCCAGACCAGGCGCGAAATGATGTTCCTGCCCGAAAAGCCCGGACTCATTCGTGACAGCGATGAGTTCAAGCGCTTCAAAGCGGAACTGGCCAAGGTCACCGCGCAGGCCCAGGAGGAAGAGAAGAACAAGCCCAGCCTTCTGGCGCCCGTGCAGGGTTGCCCGGCCCCTGAGAAAATCGAGTACAAGCCGGGCCAGCCGATCGAAACCATATGCTCGCCCTCCGGTTCTTGACGCTTCTGGCGCTTGCCGCCACGGCGGCCGAGCCGCCTATCTCCCTGTATCTTTCCGTGGAAGATGCGGATCAGCTCGTCGTGGGGCTTGGCGAAAGTAACTTCCGCCTTTACGAGGACGGGCGCCCCGTCCGCTTTCGCCTGGCGGAACCCGAGAATCCTATTCTGGTAACTTTTCTGCTCGAGCATAGCCGCTCTTCTTGGACTTACCAAAGCGATATTGCCGCCGCCATCGAGGCTTTCCTTGATGCCGCGCCCGAGGGACACTGGTATTCCCTGGTTACTTTCTCCCACGGCTCTACCGTGGAAGTGGATTTCACCAGGCAAAAAGGTGAACTCCGGGCGGCTTATTCCGCCCTGGGTGCGCCCATGTGGCAGGACATAGATACTTACGACGCAGTCTACGACACGCTGGAAAAGCTGGAAATGCTTCCCGGCCGCCGCGTGCTGATCTTTATCGGTTCCGGTTTCGATACCTTGAGTGCGCGCACGCTGGCGGATGTACAAAAGAAAATCGAATCAGTCAACGTTACCATCTTTGCCGCCGGCGCCGGCTCCTCCTTGCGGGGGATTTATGAGCCTTACCTGGGCAGTACGTCCCGCCTGAATTTGATTCAAGCGGAATCTTTTCTGAACATGCTGGCCCGCAAAAGCGGCGGGCAGGCCTGGTTTCCCAAGTTCGAAACGGCTTACCGCGACATCGCCCGTGCAGTTTTCCTGACTCTCCAGCACCAATACCGGCTGGTGTACGAATCCGCCCTTCCGCGAGATCGCAAGTTTCATCAGATTCGCGTAGAGGCCTTTCGCCTCAGCAATGACCGCCGCCAGGACTTCAAGGTGCGCGTGCGGGAGGGCTGGCGGCGGTGAAAGCCGGCAGGTGGGGCGATTTCGGCCGCTTCAGGCTTCCACGGGGGTCTGCGGGGAGGCTACACTCTCGAGGGCCGCGATCAGATCAGCCGCTCGGATAGGCTTGGCCAGATAAGCGTCGGCGCCGGCCTGCAGGCAGCGATCCCGATCCTCTTTCATGGCGTAAGCCGTCAAAGCAATGATGGGCACGTGCCCGCCCCAGACGTGCTCGTGCGCGCGGATGGCCCCTATGGCTTCCAGGCCGTCCATGCGGGGCATCTCAACGTCCATCAGCACCACGTCAAAGTTCTCTCGGTTGAGCGCGTTCAAAGCCTCGCGCCCGTCGCCTACCGCAGTTACCGTATGGCCGCGGTTCTCGAGCACCTTCTTGACGAGCATTTGATTGACCGGGTTGTCCTCGGCCAGCAATACGCGCAGCTTGCGCTCTGGCGGGGCGGAAGGTTGACTTGGGGGCGCCTTCAGGGAGGTTTTACCTTCCAGCGCCTGCTTGACGGCCTCCAGTAGCTCCGATTCCTTGATCGGTTTGGTCAAGTGCGCGTGCAAGCCGAGTCGGCGGCACTGTTCGCCGTGCCCATGATCGGTGGCTGGGTGCAGCAGAATCACCGGCGTTTGCGGAATACCCGCCTGCCGACGAATCTGCGCTGCCGTTTCGAAGCCGTCCAGCCCGGGCATTTGCGCGTCAAGCACCAGCAGGGAGAAGCCTCCCGGACCCGCTTGCTGCAATCGGGCCAGCGCTTCCTCACCGCTAGCGGCGGCCACCGGCTTCATCCCCCAATGAGACAACAATTCTACGAGCATGGCCCGGCTGCTGGCGTTATCATCGGCTACTAGCACGGAGAAACCGGCGAGCCGGAATGCCGGCTCCTGATCTTCAGTTTCAGCCGCGCCGCTCTGGCTGAGACGAGCGGTAAAGTGAAAGACGCTGCCCGGTCCTCCCGATGCGCGCTCGGGTGCTTGCCACGGGCTTTCCACCCACAGTTTGCCCCCCATCATCTCGACCAGGCGGGCCGAAATGTTCAAGCCCAGGCCGGTGCCGCCCCACTTGCGTGCAATCGAGCTGTCGGCCTGGCGGAAAGCTTCGAAGATGAGTTGTTGCTTTTCCGGGGGCACCCCTGGGCCGGTGTCGGCCACGCTGAAGTGCAAGATTAGCTGATCGCCCTCACGCTGCTCCAAGTGCACGCTCAGGGCCACCTCACCTTCGTCGGTGAACTTGACCGCGTTGCCCACCAGGTTGACGATTATTTGGCGCAGGCGCAGGGGATCACCGACAACATGGTCCGGAACCTCCGGGGCCACCCGGCAGGTCAACTCCAAGCCCTTTTGGGCCGCCCGCACCGAAAGCAGGCGCAAAGCATCAACCAGGGTATCCCGCAGGCCGAACTCGATGGGACTTAGCTCAAGCTTGCCCGCCTCGATCTTGGAAAGATCCAGGATGTCATCGAGCAAAGCCAGCAGCGAGTAGGCTGAATCGCGCACGATTTGCACATAGCGTCTCTGCTCGGGCGTCAGCTCGCCCTCCAGGGCCAGCTCGCTCATGCCGATGATGCCGTACATCGGCGTGCGTATGTCATGGCTCATGTTGGCCAGAAAGGCGCTCTTGGCGCGGGTGGCCGCTTCGGCCGCGTCGCGTGCTTGCGCCAGTTCCACGACCAGCCTCCCCCGTCGCGCGTACTCGCCGAGGGTGAGTTTGAGCAGCCCGGCGATAGCCGCCACGCAGAACAGCATCAGCGCGATAAAGCTGTTGTGTTTGTACCAAGGCAACAAGACGGTGAACTCGAATGAGCTGGGAGTGGGATCAATGTTGCCGTTGCGGTCCATGGCGCGCGCTTCGATTCGGTGCCGACCGGCCCTGAGGCCTTTCAAGAGCAGCTCGCTTCTGCTCTCGAACGGGCTCCAGGGGCCGCCGTCCAGGCGGTAGGAGAACAGCAGGCGATCGGCGCGGGTGAAATTCCACTTGTCGGTTCCCGCCAGCCTCAGTCGCGCTTCGCCTGCGGGCGGCACTTCGCGCGGGTTCTGGGCGGCCGGGATGAAAGTCTTTGGCGGCCAGGGATCGGCTTGAGGGCAATAGAGCGACAGCCCGCGTGTGGTTCCGGCCCAGATGCGACCCCGGCTGTCTTGGAAAACCTCCAAGGCGTGAGTAGAGGGCAAGCCGTCCTCGAGCGTGTTAGTGATCCAAGCGCCTTCTCGCCACCGGTGCACGCCTGTGCCCGATGCCACCCACACTGTCCCGTCGCGGCTGCGGATGAGCGAGCGCACGCGATCCAAACCCTTCTCGACAACCTGCCACGAGCGACCGTCATAAAGGGTCAGATCATCGCGGCCTCCAAGCAATATCTTCCCGTCGGGAAGCTCCAGCAGGTAGAAAGTCCCGGCGGCTACGTAGCCATCCTCGGGCCGCATTACGTGCACGTGATTGCCCTTCAGGATAGCCAGTCCGGCTGCGCCGCCTTCCCAGAATTCGCCGCGGCGGGTCTCGAGCAAGCACCTGGCGTCAATCAACTCTGCATCGGCGGGCCACGGAAGAAGCTCGCGGAACTGCCGCCCATCGTATGACTCCACCCAGCGCGGGCCATCGCCTGCCGGCCCGGTTACAACCAGAACCTGGCCATGCGATTTCGGCGCGAGCAGGCGGAAAGTGCGACCTAGCGGATGTCGGATTTGCCGAAAGGAACGCGTGGCAGGATTAAAAGCCAGCAAATGAGATTGCCTGTTGGGCCGGATCAGTATCTCCCCATCCGGTAAGCTGGCTAGTGAATCTGTCTGGTAGTAATGTGTGGTCTCGCCTTCGGGCAAGGGGAAGAACTCCCATCGCTCGCCCTCCAGCTTTCCCAGCCAGTTAGTGCACGCGAACCACAACCGACCCTGCTGGTCCTCGTAAATGGCATGCACCGGGACATCCAGATGCGCAGCGCCTTGCGGCGTTTGCCATAGGGCGGGGCTGTATCTCAGCAGGCCAAGCGTGGTCCCTAGCCAGAAGGCCCCGCCGGGCTCGCTGGCTGCATCCAAGATCAAGCCCGATAGGCTTTGCGGCCCGCGCACGCGCTCGGTTCTGCCTTGCGCAAGGCGCAGGAGGTTATTATCCTCCAGGATCCACACCGCACCATCACTGCCTCCCCAGCCGATCAGACGATTGCATCGGCTGGCGTAAAGCCTGCGCCAACGGCCCCTCTCAAAAGCCAGCACCGCTTTGTGACGGCTATCGCGAGGGTCTTCCGCGGCCACATACAGCTCGCCCCTGTCGCCCTCGCGTGGATGCTGGAAGCGCACCCAATCCCCCGCTTGCCCATGATATTCTTCCCAAACGAAAGTAAAGCCGGCGGCCGGCTTGAGGTGGGCCAAGCCGCGCTCACCCGTCACCCAGAACATCCCTTGGCGGGAAAGCGCCATGGCGATGAACTTGCCGATGCCTGCTTCGCTGGCCTCTCGAATCGTCCACAACCGGCGGCTTTCCAGGCGGTATTCTGCCAGCAAGGAGGGCAACAGCAAAAGCACGCGCTCTTCCCCATAGGGCAAGATTTGCGCAGCTTGGCGCTCGCGCGGCGAAGCCAGTTCAAGAGCGTCAATCGGGTGTTCGACCCACCGGCCCTCGCGGAATTGCATCAAAGTGGTGGGGCCCAAGACCCAGATGGCGCCCTGTTGGGTGCCGTAAAGCTTCCACCCTACCCTTGGGGAGGGTAGCAGGCGCGGCGCGTAGCCATCTAGCAGAGTAAAGGCGTCCACTTGGCCATGCCGCGCCAGCACGCGACCGGCTGGATCCACGCTGACCGCAGCCACAAAAGACTCTTGCAGGCCGTCGCTTGCCTGCCAAGTGCGCCAGTTGGCGTCTGGATCGGCTGCGGCGGCGTGGAGCAATACTAAGACCCACAGCAGGTGCAGCTTCATCAGGCTGTGCCAACTTGTACTTATTCGTTAACCTAATCGGACCTTTCTGCCCTTTCTGCTAGCCGGGCAAACACCTGAGGCGCTCGCGCCGCTAAAAACCCTTGACGCCGCCCGCCCGATATAAAGACAATGATGAATGAGGCCGCCAAGGGCCAGATGAAGCTGATAAACGGTCGGACATGAAGGGACTTCGCGCAGCAGTTGTTTTCATGGTGGGTTTGGCCTTGCTGGCGGGGGGCTTGAGCGCCGCGACGCGCACCACGCGTAGCGGCGTAAACAAAACAGGCTCCTCCCCCGCCAAGAACGTTCGGAACAACAAAACCAGAGCGCCGGTGAGGGCCGCCACGCGGACCCCCTCCGGCGACCGCGCCTCAGCCGCCCGCGCCAAGAACGTGGCGGCCGCCGCCACCACTGCTCGGAAAACCCGCCCAGTTCGATCGCGCCGCCTCTATGCCCCTTGGACCGTGCCTACCTTTGCCCCCTCGACCGATGGGGACGTGGTGGACGGGGAGGACTTGCAGGTCCGGCGCGCGGCCGTCGAGGCTTTAGGCCCGTACAACGGGACGGTGGTGGCCGTGGATCCGTCCACGGGCCGGATCCTCACCATGGTTAATCAGAAGCTGGCCCTGGGGGGCAGTTTCCAGCCCTGTTCGACCGTAAAGCTGTATGTGGCTTTGGCTGCTCTGAGTGAGGGCATAATCGGCGAGACCACCGTGCTGCGCCTTTCCCGCAGCGTTCGCATGGACTTGACTGAAGCCTTGGCCCGCTCCAACAATGCTTATTTCGCTTTGCTGGGCATCAAACTGGGTTACCAGCGTTTCGCCTACTACGCGCGCTTGTTTGGGCTGGGTGAACCGGCGGGCCTCAACCTGGAGGGCGAGAACCCGGGTGTGTTTCCGGATGGCCCGCCTCGGGAGGGCGGCATGGGGATGATGGCCAGCTTCGGAACGGGTATCTCGCAAACCCCCTTGCAACTGGCAGCCTTCTTGGCCGCGCTAGCCAACGGCGGCACCCTTTACCACTTGCAATACCCGCGCTCGGAGCAACAGGCGGCTGAAGTGGTCCCCCGTGTCAAGCGGCGCTTGGACATCGCGCGCTGGATTCCCGCTCTCAAGCCGGGTTTGGTGGGCGCGGTCGAGTATGGTACCGCGCGCGCGGCTTATTATGCTCCGGACGCGCCCATCTGCGGCAAGACGGGCACCTGTACGGATAAGACCACGCACTTGGGTTGGTTCGGTTCCTTCAGCGACTTCGGCAGCAGCCGACTGGTGGTGGTCGTGTTGATGACGGGCGGGCGCGGGGTGAGCGGGCCGACTGCGGCTGAGATTGCGGGTAACATGTACCGCCGGCTTTTCGAGCAGAACTACTTCGCCCAGCGCCGCCTATTCTCGCCCGCGCTGATGATTCCGCGCTGATTCGGGACCCGGCGGAAGCGGACCCAGCACCCGCTCCGCCAGCGCGTGGACCAGCTCATTGACGCCCTGCCCGGTGACACTGGAGATGGCGTAAAAAGGCAGCTCGCGCGCCTCGGCCAGCCGGCGCAGCGCTTCCAGCCGGGTGGCCTGTTGTAACACGTCCAGCTTGGTAGCCACCACCACCATAGGCTTGCGCGCCAGATCCGGGCTGAACTCGGCCAGCTCGTGCAAGACAACTTCGAAATCCCGCGTGGGATCGCGCCCGCTGGTTTCAGAGACGTCCACAAGATGCGCGAGCAGGCGTGTGCGCTCGATGTGGCGCAGGAACGCTACGCCGAGACCGTGGCCGCGGTGAGCGCCTTCGATCAAGCCGGGGATGTCAGCAACCACAAAGCTGCGCCCGTCCTCTAGCCACACTACGCCCAACTGCGGCTCCAAGGTGGTGAACGGGTAATCGGCGATCTTGGGACGTGCCGCGGATATGCGCCCAATCAAAGTGGACTTGCCCGCGTTTGGAAAGCCCACCAGACCAACGTCGGCGAGCAGCTTTAGTTCCAGGCGCAGGCGCTTGCATTCGCCCGGCTCGCCCGGTTCGCAGTAGGTCGGCGCCTGATTGGTGGGACTGGCGAAGCGAGCGTTGCCACGGCCTCCGCGCCCTCCCCGCGCTACCAGGAAGCGCTCGCCGGGGCGCGTGAAATCGTAAAGCAAGCGGCCCGTGTCCGCATCGTAGACCTGCGTGCCCACAGGCACCGGCAGCTCGATGGAGGCCCCATCCCGCCCTTTCCGGTTGGATCCTTCCCCGTGACGGCCCCTGCCCGCGCGGTGCTCAGGGTTGAAGCGGTAGCGCAGCAAGGTATTTTCGTGCTGGCTGGCGACCAGGATGACGTCGCCCCCGCGGCCCCCGTCGCCCCCGCTGGGTCCGCCACGCGGGACGTATTTTTCGCGGCGAAAAGCACAGCAGCCGTTGCCGCCGTCGCCTGCCTTGACCTGGATTACGGCTTCATCAATGAACACGGCTTGCCCGCGCCCGCGCGTGGGCTTAAGTTAGCTCAGGCCAGCGGAATTACGCTGACGAACTTACCCAGCCGTCCCCGATCGTGGTATTGGACCCGGCCGGGAATCTTCGCGAACAGCGTATCGTCCTTGCCCAGGCCTACGTTCTCGCCGGGCTTGACGCGGGTGCCGCGCTGGCGCACCAGAATCGAGCCGCCGGTGACTATCTGCCCGTCGAAGACTTTGAAGCCCAGGCGCTGGCCGTGGGAATCGCGCCCGTTCCGCGATACGCCGCCGCCTTTTTTATGCGCCATCGTCTGCCTCCTGGCTGGCGGGGGAAGTTGTGCTGAGAATCTCGGTCACCTGGAGCCTGGTCAGGTTCTGCCGGTGACCGATGGTGCGTTTGTATTGCTTCTTGCGCTTGAACTTGAAGACCTTGATCTTCTCGCCCCGGAACTGTGCGGTGATCCTGGCCCGCACGCGCACAGCCTCGGCTTCGGCCCCGGCCAAAAGCTGGCCGGGCTCGGGCGAGAAGGCGAGCACGCGATCCAGCTCTATCTCGGCGCCTACCTCGCCGGGCAGGCTCTCGACCTCGATGGTTTCGCCGGGCGCAACGCGGTATTGCTTGCCTCCCGTCTCGACTATTGCGTACATAAAGCTTTCCTCGCCTTGATTGGCTGGGGGTCGCCTGGCTTGGGCACGCTGGGGAGCCTTCTAGAAAAGCCTCAATTGAGCCCGCGACCCGGAGACCTGAACTATCATCTTACAACAGGCGCTCGGCCGGGTGCTTGCCTGCGCTCTCTGAGGGCTCTGGCGGCCGGCTCAGATGTAAGCAATGACGTCAATCTCCACCAGGGAATTGCCGGGGATGCCGCCGGCTGTGGCGATGGTGGTGCGCACGGGCGGCTCCGGGCCAAAGCGGCCGCGGAAGACCTCGTTCATCGCCTCGTAGTCCTTCAGGTCGGCCAGATAGACGTTGCACTTGAGGACTTTCTCCATGCTCGAGCCGGCGTTGATGAGCTCTTTTTCGATCTCATCCAGCACGTGCTTGGTGTGCGCTTTGATGTCCCCAGGAAAGTGCGCGCCCTTGCCGGCTATAAACAACAGGTTCCCGTATGAGACGGCGCTCGAGAAAAGCGGCGTGCGCTGGGGCTTGGCTCCCCGGTAATGGACCTTCTTCACCGGGCCGCCTTGAGCCTTAGCCGACGCGCCGGCGGCGGCCGCGACCGCTGCCGCCTTGAAGAGCCTGCGTCGCGTTGCCTTCATGATCAGTGACCTCCTCAGGTTGAAGTTTGAACTAGCCATTTTAGCCGCGTGCGGCGCCGGGCCCGCTAGAATCTTAGAAGAGTTGGAAGATCGGTAGGTGGGCTGGTGCCTGAATCGGCTGGCGAACGGACCCAAATGTTGCGCGAGGCTTTGGCCACCCGGGTCCTTGTGCTCGACGGGGCCATGGGGACCGTGCTGGCGGGCGCGGGGTTGGGACCCGAAGATTTCGGCAGTCCCCAATGGGAAGGTTGCAACGAGATTCTGGTGTTGACCCGCCCGGATTTGATCACGGGCATTCACCGTGCCTATCTTCAGGCTGGGGCCGACATCATAGAGACGGACACTTTCGGGGCCACGCGCGTGGTGCTAGCCGAGTACGGTCTCGAGGAGCGGGTGGTCGAGATCAACCGGGCGGCGGCTCGGCTGGCGCGCCAGGCCGCCGGGGAATTCTCCACTGCCAGCCGGCCGCGCTTCGTAGCCGGTTCGATGGGGCCCACCAACAAAGCCATCAGCGTAACCCGAGGGGTGAGCTTTGAGGAGCTGCGCCGGGCTTACTATGAGCAAGCCATGGGCCTGCTGGAAGGCGGCGTGGATCTGCTCCTGTTGGAGACCTGCCAGGACACACGCAACGTCAAAGCCGCGCTGGTGGCTCTGGATGAGCTTTTTCGCAACTTGGGCTTCAGCGTGCCCTTGATGATCTCTTGCACCATTCAGCCCGGCGGCACCATGCTGGCTGGGCAGGGCGTGGAGGCTTTCTGGATTTCGGTGGCGCATGCTGAACCCTTGGCTATCGGACTGAACTGCGGCACCGGACCGGATCTGATGCGCGACCACATACGGAGCCTGCATGAGCTGGCCTGGACTCATATCTGCTGCTATCCCAACGCCGGCTTGCCCGATGAAGAGGGCCGCTACCCGGAAACGCCGGAATCGCTGGCCCGCGAGCTGGCCGGCTTTTTGCGCCACCGCTGGTTGAATATAGTGGGCGGTTGTTGCGGCACCACGCCTGCGCATATAGCGGCCATAGCCGAGATTGCCCGCCAGGCTGCCCCGCGTCCCGTACCGGCGCGGCCGCATCGTGCCTTTTACGCCGGCATCGAAGTGGTGGAAGCTGAAGAAAACAACCGCCCCCTGTTGGTGGGCGAGCGCAGCAACGTGGTGGGTTCGCGACAGTTCCGCACCTTGATCGCGGAGGAGCGCTGGGAGGAGGCTGCCGAGATTGCCCGGCGCCAGGTGCGTGGCGGCGCTCAGATCGTGGACGTGTGCCTGCAATCGGGCGAGCGCGACGAGCTGCATGACATCCCGCCCTTTTATGAACGGCTGGCGCGCAAGGTCAAAGCCCCCGTCATGATTGACTCCACCGACCCGCGCGCGGTGGAGCTGGCGCTGAGCTACTGCCAGGGCAAGAGCATCATCAACTCTGTGAACCTGGAGGAGGGCGAAGAAAAACTGGCCCGCATCGCGCGGCTTGCTCGCCGCTACGGCGCCGCCGTGGTGGTGGGCACGATTGACGAAGATCCCCGCCAGGCACAGGCCTTCACCCGGGAACGCAAGCTCGCCATTGCCGGGCGCGCGGTCAAGCTGCTCACGGAAACCTACGGCCTGCCGCCCGAAGATATAATCATTGACCCGCTGGTTTTCCCTTGCGCCACGGGCGATGAAAAATACATCGGCGGAGCCGTGGAAACCCTAGCCGCCGTGCGCTTGATTAAAGAACAGATCCCTTTTGTCAAGACCATCCTCGGCATATCCAACGTCTCATTCGGACTGCCTGCCGCAGCGCGCGAGGTGGTCAATTCGGTTTTTCTGTATCACGCCACCAAGGCGGGACTGGATCTGGCCATCGTCAATACGGAGCGGCTGGCGCGCTATGCTTTGATTGCTCCCCAACAGCGGCTTTTGGCCGAGAACTTGCTATTCAACCGGCCCCCGGAGGAGGTCCCTGCCGATCATCCCCAAGCGGCGCTTATCAGAGAAGCCCCGGCCGATTGGCGGGAGCAATCGCCAGCCCAGCGCGTGGCCATCAACCAGTTTCACATCGCGGCGCTGGCAGCCTGTTTTCGGCAGACGGCCGGGCCGCGCGTTGCCGAGCAGGAGCTTTCGCTGGACGAACGGCTGGCGCGTTATATCATCGAAGGGCGCAAGGAAGGGCTGATCGCCGATTTGGAGCGCAAGCTGGCTGAGGGCGCCCGGCCCCTGGACATCGTCAACGGCCCCTTGATGGCGGGCATGAATGAGGTCGGCCGCTTGTTCGCCAACAACGAGCTGATTGTAGCTGAAGTGCTGGAATCGGCCGAGGCCATGAAGGCTGCCGTGAGCTATCTTGAGCAGTTCATGTCCAGGACGGAGAGGACGGCTCGGGGCAAGATCATCTTGGCCACTGTCAAAGGCGACGTGCACGACATCGGCAAGAACCTGGTGGATATTATCCTCAGCAATAACGGCTACGAGGTTGTCAACCTGGGCATCAAGGTGCCGCCGGAGCAGATCATCCGGGCCTGGCGGCAGCACCAGCCGGACGCGATTGGGCTTTCGGGCTTGCTGGTCAAGAGCGCTCACCAGATGGTAGCGACCGTGGCCGACTTGCGCCAAGCCGGCATTCACACGCCGGTGCTGGTGGGCGGAGCAGCGCTCTCGGATCGCTTCACGCGGCAAAAAATAGCTCCCGCTTATGGTGCGCCCGTAATTTATGCGCGCGACGCCATGAGCGGGCTGGATCTGATGAACCGGTTGACGGATCCGAGCTCGCGCGAGGCTTTGTTGCTGGCGCACGCACCCGCTCAAGGGGTTGCTGAGAGCGCTGGCGCGGCTGTGGCGAGCTTGGCGCAAGCGCCTCGCAGCAGGCGTGTTCGTACCGCGATCCCTATCCCGCCGGCGCCGTATCTGGAGCGGCGCCGGCTTGAAACCGCCGACTTCGAGCAGATCTGGAGCTATCTGAACCCCCAGATGCTCTACGGGCGGCACCTGGGTTTTCGGGGCCGCTTCTTGGAAAAGCTGGCTGAGGGCGATCCCAAAGCACTTGAGTTGTTCGAGCGAGTCGAACAGGTCAAGCAATGGGCCAGGGGTTTCATGCGTGTACGCGCCGTCTGGCAATTCTTCGAAGCCGAGCGGGAGGGCAACTGGATCCACCTGTTCGCTCCGGGCAGCCAATCCCCGCTTCACAGCTTTCGTTTCCCGCGCCAACCCGGTCCGGACGGGCTGTGCTTGAGTGATTACGTGCTGGACCCCTGCCAAGGCCAGCGTGACCACATCGCTGTGTTTGTTCTCACGGCGGGCGTGGGTGTGCGCGAGCAGGCTGAGCAAGCCAAAGCAGCGGGCGAGTTTTTCAAAAGCCACGCCTTGCAGGCGCTGGCTCTGGAAACGGCCGAGGCCGCGGCTGAATGGCTCCATCGTCGCCTGCGCGAAGATTGGGGCTTCCCCGACCCGCCGGAGCTCAGCCCGGAGCAGCGACTGGCCGGACGTTACCGCGGCAAGCGCTACAGCTTCGGCTACCCGGCTTGCCCCGAGCTGGAGCAGCAACAGGGCATCTGGAAGCTGCTCGAGCCTGAGCAAATCGGGGTGCGGCTAACCGAGGGTTTCATGATGGATCCGGAAGCCAGCGTCAGCGCCCTGGTTTTCCACCACCCCGACTGCGTCTATTTCACCGTGCGCGAGGATCCCAGCCCGTCCTAGCCGCTCCGCAGGCCGCTAAAAAAGCCTCTCTTGCTTTTTCAAGGTCCCGAAGGAGCCGATGTTGGCTATCGCGAAGGACAGCCGGAACTGGTTTTCATTGCGGGCGCCGAAGCTGAATCGCCTGTACTGTATGCTCCAGCCGCAGCAATCCGTGTTGTAAGTAATCTGCGTGGTAGCGAACTGCATCACCCCGAATCGAAAGTCGTAAATGGCGCTGAAGGCCGCGCTCCACCCAGGCCGATCCGGATTGCCGTAGCCGACCAGCCCACGAAGCTGGTTGGCCGCCGGGCTCAAGACGGGTGTGCTGCGCACGCTATTGTGTCCCAGCGAAACCATGTACTTGCCCCAGCGCGCGTCGGCCGTGAGGCCGTTGTTGACTATCCGATGGCGCATGGGATCGTAATCGGAGCGCCACTCTATGCCCCAGCCGGGCCAGGGCGAAATGCGCAGGGCTGAGACGATGGGAGAATAGGCGCGGGGCCTGTCCAGAAACGCGTAGGCGGTCAGCTCAGCCGAGCTCATGACCAAATTGCGTCGCCCCTCACTGACGGCGCCGCCGAAGCTGGGATCGAAGTAACGCTGCTGGACCAGCTCCCAGCTCGCCAGCTCGCTGACTTCGCCTCGCCGCTTAAGGTAAAAGCGGTTGGTAAGGGAAAACTCCGCCTGGCGGGTGTTGGCCAGCAGTTCCGTTTCATCGAAGCGGATGAGCTGATCAAAGTTGTTCACACCCCCCACCCAGCGGAAGGATGCGCGCGGCTCGATGACATGCTTGAGCTGGTCGCCCAGCCAGCGCGGCACCTGGAAGATGCGGGCCAGCGCCGGGGCCTCCAGGGCCAGCGCGAACTCGCGAGCCTGCCGGCTGATGTTGCGTCCCAGGATGCGGTCCTGGCTGCGGCTTTCTCCCCACAGCGTGCCGCGCAGCGAAAAGCTGGGGATGAGATGGAAGTCCTTCCAGCGCAGCGCGGTCATCAAGCGCGGCTCGACGTCGGCGCGCTCCAGAACCTGCCGGGTTTGAAACAGCGGCTGCTTGCGCCGCATCAGGCCCACGCTGGACTCGAAGGAGACCCACACGGGCAGGCCCCGCTTCCAGACCTGCCGGTCGCGGCTGGAGAATTCAACCACGGGCGCTTTGCGGATGACGATGGTGTCGTCCTTTTCCAGACTCTGGAAGTTTTCCAGGCGCTGGAAGACGAAATTCAGGCCGAAGCTGGACCAATGCTTGCCCAAAAAGCCCGCTGAGTGGGCCTCGGAAAAGACGGCCTCATTAAAGGATTCGCTGAAAGCCTGGCGGAATAGGAACGAGCTCAGGTAGTTCAGCTCGCCCCGCCCTTGAAACCCCCAAAGCTCGGTTTGGCCTTGCAAGGTGAAACTGAGCCCGCCTTCCTTGCGCCTTTCTCCGCTTTCCAGTTTCAGCCCGCGATCGTTGACCCCGTACAGGACCGCTCCGAACTCGGTGCCCTGACGCGGCTTGCCCCGCGCTTCCAAATGGTGGGCCAGGCCGCGCTGGGTGAAATAGAGCGCGCGATAGGTGAGGTCGTAGCTGCGGCTCATGGCCCAGTAGTAGCCGGCGCCCAGCATTTTGCCCCGGCGCGAACTATTGCCGATGTTGGGCGTCAGAAAGCCGCTTTGCCGCGGCAGCCGCTCGAGCGACTTGTAGTAAAAGGGCGCGTAAAGTAAGGGGATGCCGCGGAGGCGGAAAGTGGCGCGTCGGGCCAGCGCCCGATGATCAGGAATGATTTCCAAGCTGGGGCCGCGCAAAACCCACCAGGGATTGGGGAGGCGGCAGTTGGTCAGAAATCCCTCATGAAGGAGGTAGCGATTTTTCAGCTTCTCAGCCCAGCGGGCTTCAAAGTAATAAGGGTTATTGCTGGGGAGCACGTTAGGACGCACCAGGGTAGGCGCGGGCACGGTGCCACGAACCCGGTAAAAGCGTCCTGTGTCTTCGCGCAGATCATATTCGACGCGATCGGCGGAGAGCTTCTCGCCGGTGCTGAAGCGGGTCATTTCGACGTTGCCCCGGGCTTCGGCGTAGCCGGTGTCTTCGTTGTAATCGAGCTCGTCGGCGCGCAGCAAGAATTCGGTGGTTTGCAGGCGGGCCAGGCCGCGCAGGCGGTACCAAGGGCCCTGCTTGAGCTGGCTGACGGCCTCAATTTCCATTTCGTTCTGCTGCAAAGGGGGGCGGGGTTGCGGGCTGGGGTGTGGCTGCTGAGTCCAAGCGGGGCGGGTGAGAGCGAGGGCAAAAAAGATGTGACAAATCCGCCCAAATATGTTACTAAAAGCATAGGGGACTCCTCGCCCCCATGATGGCTCGCAGACCAAACGATCATGCTAGCACGCAGCAGGCGCATGGGTTGGCCAAACCCAGCTCACTGCTGTATTGCCCCCGTTGCGGACGGCCCAACGCCCAAGACGAGCGTTACTGTCGGCGCTGTCACGCGTTGCTCGATTCGCTGTTCGAACAAGCCGCGCAGCCCCTCGCTGGCCCGCGGGTGGTACGTCCGAGCGGGGTTGCTCGGCGCCTGAGTGTACCTCCTTCCCCGCTGCCTCAACCGCACGGGGTTGCCGCGGCCATTTCCCCTGTGCTGCAACAAGCGCCGCAGCAACCGGTCTCGGTGGCCCCTGGGCCGGCTGGTCCAGGTTTGCTGCGGTTGCCGCTGGCTGCCCCGCTTGCCTATGAGGCACAGGCCACCCCAGCTCCTGTGGCGCTGCGTTTGGCGGCCGCCGCCTTGGACGCTGCTTTGATTGGCTGGTGTATGGCGCTGTTTGTGCTCGGCGCTCGCCTGGGAGGGATGCCTGTTGCTCTGAATCGCTCCACGCTTGTTTACTACGCCGCTGCGGCCCTCGTGCTCGCCATCTACTACAAGTTGGCGTTCAGCCTGCTCAACGAAGATACTCCGGGGCTGAGCTTGTTGGGCTTGCAAGTGGTGCGCTTTGATCGGCGCCCGCTTGAGTGGCAACGGCGCCTGGCGCGCCTGGCTGCGGCCTTGCTGAGCAGTGCCGCCCTGGGCGGCGGCATTTGGTGGGCCTTGTTGTCCCGCGAACAGCTTGCCTGGCATGACTTGATGAGCCGCACTTGCGTGACCCGTTCCGCTCGCTTGCCGCCGGGCAGGCCTCGAAACAGGCGAGAGCGCTGATGAGCGGCTTGCCGCGCAGACTGGCTGGCGTGTTCGAATAGAAAGTGAGCCTAGTATGAAGATCAGCTTTGATGCAACCAATCTGCTGGCGTCCGTGGTTGGTGAGGCCCACGGGGTGACGCCTGGTGAATGGAAAGAGCAGGAGCGCGGCGCCGCTCGGGTGGTTGAGAACTTTCGCGCCAGGGTGGACAGAGGCGAGGTTGGCTTTCCGCTGCTCCCCTTGGCGAAAGACACAGTGAGCGAAATTCTAAAGTACGCGAATAAGGTAAGGGGACGCTACGATACGGTTTGCTTGCTTGGCATCGGAGGCAGCGCCCTGGGCGCCTGGGCGCTCGATTGCGCCCTGCGGGGGCCGCATCCGGTGCAGAAGCCTTTTAGCAGCCGTCACCCACGACTGATCGTGCTGGACAACGTGGATCCCTGCTTGCTCGCAGCCGCTTTGGAAATCATGGATCCCAAAAAGACTCTGGTGCTGGCGGTGAGCAAGCAAGGCACGACTGTCGAGACCATGGCGGCGTTGCTGGTTGTGCGGGAGTGGCTGGGCAAGCGGGCCTCCGGCAGGATGGTGGCAATAACAACGCCGGAGCGTGGGGAGCTTTATGCGCTTGCGCTGCGGGAGAACTGGCAGACTTTTTCGGTCCCGGATAACGTGGGCGGGCGCTTCAGCGTGCTCTCGGCGGTGGGCCTGGTGCCGGCCGCCCTGCTCGGTCTAAATATCCGCAAGTTGCTCAAAGGCGCTGCCGAGATGACCGAGCTGTGCTGGGAGGCCGACCCGGAGCGCAACCCGGCGCTGCGGTCGGCTCTGCTGCACCACGTGCTGTGGGTGAAAAAGAACAAGAGCATTCACGTGGCCTTTGCCTATTCGAACCGGTTGTGGGGGACGGCCTTCTGGTTCCGACAACTGTGGGCGGAGTCGCTCGGCAAGGCCAGAACACGCGAGGGAGAACTTGTTCAAATCGGCCAGACCCCTTTAGCCGCTTTGGGCGCCACCGATCAACATTCGCAACTTCAGCTTTACGTGGAAGGCCCCAACGACAAGGTCTTCACTTTCTGGGCGGTGGAAAAGCATCCCCAAGAAGTGCGCATTCCCAAAACCCGGCCCGGCTTGCCCGCCGTGGATTATCTGGCGGGCAAAACCCTAGCCAGCCTGCTGGAAGTGGAACGCCTTTCAACCGAAGCTTCGCTAACCCTGGCCCAGCGACCCAATTGCGTGTTCCGGCTGGCGCGGCTGGACGAGGAACACCTGGGCGGCTTCCTCCAGCTTTTGGAGTTCCAGACCGCCTTCATGGGAGAATTGCTCGGCATCAACGCTTTCGACCAGCCTGGGGTGGAACAGAGCAAGCAATTCATTTACGGCTTGATGGGGCGACCGGGCTACGATGCGAGTACCGAGCGCTTCCAGCAGTACCGGCGGGCGCGTGAGGCGGCGCGGTGATACAATCAGAATTTCGGACAAACGGGTGTGGAACACTTGTGCGATAATACAAGACGAGTCTTGCAACACATCACACCGGAGCAGCGGCCGGCCCTCCTCCTGACCCCTGATGAGCTGCTGCACTCACGGCCGCTGCTCCACCCCTTTGTCTGGGGGCCTCAAGCTTGCCCCACAAGCGCGCTGCGCCCCGCTCAGCTTTACCCCGGGAGGACTTGAATTCCGTGGCGGAAGCTCCCCGTGCCCGTTTGCATTTCACCGGCAGAGCCGGCCTGGCCCAGCTCATTGCCGCGCTGGCCGCTGCTGGCTATCGCGTGGTGGGTCCCCGGATGAGGGATTACGCCATCGTTTATGAGGAAATCGAGAATGTCGCTGAGCTGCCCGTCGGCTGGACCGACCAGCAAGAGGCCGGCTACTACCGGCTCGCGCGCAACCACAAGGAAACGTTTTTTGACTTTAACCTGGGGCCGCAAAGCTGGAAGAAGTTCTTGCACCCGCCCTCGCTGCGCCTGCTGGCGGCCGAAAGATCGGGTGACGGCTTCCGGCTCGCCGAGCAGGACGAGCCTCCGACCCGTTACGCCTTGCTGGGCGTGCGCGCTTGCGAGCTGGCGGCCATCAGGGTCCAGGACCGGGTTTTGCTTGGCGATCAGTACATCGAGCCGCACTACCAGGCGCGGCGCCGCAACATTTTCATTGTGGCTGTGCAATGTTCACGGGCGGCTCCCACTTGCTTTTGCGCTTCGCTGGGAACCGGCCCCAGGATTGAAGGCGGCTTCGACCTGGCTCTGACGGAGCTGCGAGAAGGTTTCTTGGTGCAGGCGGGAAGCGGACTTGGGGCGGCGATGCTGGAGAAGATAGAACACTCGCCCGCCAGCGAACAACACTGCCGGGAAGCCGAACAGCTCATCGCAGGGGTGGAAGCTCAGATCGTCCGCCGCTTGGACACCCGCGACATCGCGCGGCGCCTCTACGAAGCCGGCGAGCATCCGCATTGGGAAGTGGTGGCGCGGCGATGTCTGGCCTGCGGCAATTGCACAATGGTCTGTCCGACTTGCTTTTGCACCACGGTGGAGGACACTTCCAATGTGCGCGGGGAGCGCGCCGAGCGCTGGCGCAGATGGGACTCGTGTTTCACCGAGGCGTTCTCTTACATTCATGGCGGCAGCGTGCGCATGTCGGTGAAGTCGCGCTACCGGCAGTGGCTGACTCACAAGCTGGCCGCCTGGCTGGATCAGTTCGATATGTTCGGCTGCGTAGGTTGCGGGCGCTGCATAGTCTGGTGCCCGGCGAAAATTGACCTGACCGAGGAGGTCAAGCAACTACTGGCCGCGCCAGCCTGAGTTTGGGGGGCGGCCGGCAAGGAGCAACCGGATGCAGGCAACACCGTTGACGGAGATTTTGAAAGAACATCCTTTTCTCGAAGGCTTCAAGCCGGAGCACATCCAGAAGATGGCGGAGCTGGCGCTGGAGGTGCAATTCGGGCGGGATCAGATTATCTTCCGGGAAGGGCAGGAAAGCGGCTTGTTTTTCCTGATCCTTTCGGGCAGGATCGCCCTGGAGGTCTCGGCGCCGGGACGCATTTTGCGGGTGCAGACGCTGGGACCCGGCGAGGAGTTGGGCTGGTCCAGCGTGCTAGGTGAGGGCGGCAAGCATTTCCAAGCCCGCTCGCTCGAGACGGTCCGCGCCCTGGCTTTCGAAGGATCGCGCCTGCGGCAAGCTTGCGAGCAGGATCCTTCCTTCGGCTACGCCTTGATGAGACGGCTGCTGAAGGTGGTGGCTGAGCGGCTGCAAGCCACGCGCATGCAACTGTTGGATGTGTACGCTCCACGGGCGGCAAAACTGATATGAGCTCGGTGACCAGCGATGTGATGAGGCCTGTGCGGGCGCGCGTGGTTTCGGTGGTGAAGGAGACCCGTGACACCTTTACGCTGGCCGTCACCCCGGCGGACGGAGAAAGCTGGGAAGCTTTCCAGCCCGGCCAGTTCAACATGCTTTACGTTTTCGGGGTGGGGGAGCTTCCCATCTCTATCAGCGGCGACCCGGAGGAGCGCGAGCGGCTGGTCTACACCGTGCGCTCGGTAGGTCAGGCTACGCATGCACTGGTGAGCCGGCGGCCCGGCGAGACCATCGGGGTACGCGGGCCCTTCGGCGCCGGCTGGCCTCTCGGCGCCGCGCGCGGCAAGGATGTGCTGGTGGTGGCGGGGGGCATCGGGCTGGCGCCCTTGCGCCCCCTGATTTATCACGTTTTGCGCTACCGCGATGATTACGTGCGATTGTTGGTGCTTTACGGGGCTCGCAGCCCGGGTGATTTGCTGTACCGCAAGCAGTTGGCCGAGTGGAGTCGGGCGCCCGACACGCAGGTGCTGGTTACGGTGGACTACGGCGGGCTGAGCTGGCGCGGACATGTCGGGGTGGTGACCACGCTTTTGCGCCATGTGCGCCTGCATGTGGGTCGGACGGTTGCTTACATTTGCGGTCCGGAGGTCATGATGCGTTACGTGATCCGCTTGCTGGAGGCGCGCGGCCTGGCGCCGACCGACATTTATCTTTCCATGGAGCGCAACATGAAATGCGGGGCCGGCTTCTGCGGCCACTGCCAGCTCGGCCCTTATTTTGTTTGCAAGGACGGGCCTGTGTTCAGCTATCAGCAGATGCGGCCCTGGCTGGATCGCTACGAGGTCTGAGGCAGCTATGGAGCGTACCGGCAAGCGCAGGCTTCGGATCGGCGTTTTCAAGTTTGCTTCTTGCGACGGCTGCCAGCTTAGCTTGCTGGATGCCGAGGATGAGCTGCTGGAGATCGCCGAGGCAGTGGAGATCGCCTATTTCCCGGAAGCATCCCGCCGCATGGCAAAAGGACCTTATGACATCGGGCTGGTGGAAGGCTCTATCACCACGCATCAGGACGCCGAGCGGATCCAGCAGGTGCGGCGGCAGTGTCGCACTCTGGTTACCCTCGGCGCCTGCGCCACGGCCGGCGGGATTCAGGCCCTGAGGAACTGGACCGATGTGAGCGAGTACGTGCGCCAGGTTTATCCACGGCCGGATTACATCCAGACGTTGCGCATGTCCACCCCGATCGCGGAACACGTTCCCGTGGATCTGGAGTTGCGCGGCTGTCCGATCAACAAGGGCCACTTGGTCGAGCTGGTGGCGGCCGTGGTGGTGGGGCGCAAGCCCAACATTCCCACTTACAGTGTTTGCTTGGACTGCAAGCGGCAAGGCGTGGTATGTGTGCTGGTAGCGCGCGGCATGGCTTGCCTGGGGCCAGTGACACAAGCCGGCTGCGGAGCCCTGTGCCCGCGCTACGGGCGTCCTTGCTATGGGTGCTTCGGGCCTATGGAAGCGGCCAATGCTTCGTCGCTGAGCGAAGTCTTTCGCCAGCTCGGTCATGCTGAGCAGGCCATCGTGCACAGCTTCCGCAATTTCAATGCCTGGGCCCTGCCGTTCCGCCTGGCCAGTCAGGAGGCGGGGCGCAAATGAGGCTGCCTAAGGCAGCCATTCGATGTGGAACAAGTTTTGAGCCGGCCGGGACCGAAAACAGCGGTTCCGTGGATAACAGGAGAAAAGGTTGATATGACACCTTCTATGAAGAAGCTGAAGCAACCAAGCGTAGATTCGGCGCAAGACATCCTGCGGCTGCGGGAGCATCCTTTGGACGTGTTCTTCCGTCCGGAATCGGTAGCCGTCATCGGGGCAACGGAAAGCCCGGGCAGCGTGGGACGCACGCTGCTATGGAACCTGATGACCAGCCCGTTCGGCGGCACGGTGTTTCCCGTGAACCCCAAGCGCGCCAGCGTCCTGGGCATCAAAGCGTACCCCAACATAAAGGCCGTGCCCGAGAAGGTTGATTTGGCCGTGGTGGTCACGCCGGCTCCGACCATTCCGGGGATCATCCGTGAGTGCGGCGAGGCGGGCGTGCGCGCCGCCATCGTCATTTCCGCGGGCTTCAAAGAGATAGGGCCGGAAGGGGCCGAGTTGGAGCGCCGTGTGGTCGAGGAAGCGCGCCGCGCGCGGCTGCGCATTATCGGGCCGAATTGTTTGGGCGTGATGAGCCCGTTGACCGGCTTTAACGCCACCTTCGCCCGCTCGATGGCTTTGCCGGGCAACGTCGGTTTCATTAGCCAAAGCGGCGCCTTGTGCACGGCGGTGCTGGATTGGAGCTTGCGCGAGCAAGTCGGCTTCTCCGCCTTCATTTCCATCGGTTCGATGGCCGATGTGGGCTGGGGTGACTTGATTGATTATTTGGGCAATGATCCCCGCACACACAGCATCCTGCTTTACATGGAAACCATCGGCGATGCCCGCTCTTTCATTTCCGCCGCACGCGAGGTGGCGCTTTCCAAGCCCATCATTGTGATCAAGCCCGGACGCACGGAAGCGGCGGCGCGGGCGGCCGCTTCGCACACCGGCTCGCTGGCGGGCAGCGATGAAGTCCTGGAGGCGGCTTTCCGGCGCAGCGGCGTGCTGCGCGTGAACACTATCGCTGATTTGTTCTACATGGCGGAAGTGCTGGCCAAGCAGCCCCGCCCTGCCGGGCCGCGCTTGACTATTGTGGCTAACGCCGGCGGACCTGCCGTGTTGGCCACGGACGCTTTGGTGTTGAACGGGGCTGAAGTGGCCCAGTTGGCTCCGGAAACCATGGAAGCCCTCAACCAAGTTCTGCCACCCACTTGGAGCCACAACAATCCTATTGACATCATCGGAGACGCGGGTCCCGACCGCTACGCCAAGGCGCTGGAAATCGCTGCCAAGGATCCGAATTCAGACGGCTTGCTGGTCATCCTGACCCCGCAAGCCATGACCGACCCCACGCGGACCGCCGAACAGGTGCGGGCTTATGCCCGCTTAGACAACAAACCTATCCTGGCGAGCTGGATGGGTGGCGTGGAGGTGGCCGCGGGCGAGGAGATCCTCAATCGGGCCGGCATCCCAACTTTCCCTTACCCGGATACGGCGGCCCGGGCCTTCGTTTACATGTGGCGGTTGACCTACAACTTGCGCGGCCTTTACGAGACGCCCGCGGCGGTGGAGGATCCCAAATCTGAAGCTGAGCGCAGTCAAGCGGAAGCTCTGGTGCAGAACGCGCGCCGCCAGGGGCGAACCATCCTGACCGAGTACGAGTCCAAACGCTTGCTGTCGCTTTACGGCATACCGACGGTGGAGACGAGGGTGGCAGCCTCGGAGCAGGAAGCGGTACGCACGGCGGAGGAAATGGGCTTTCCGGTAGTGCTGAAACTGCATTCGGAAACTATCACGCACAAGACCGATGTGGGCGGCGTAGCCTTGAATTTGCGCGATGCGGAGGCGGTGCGCGCTGCCTGGCGCAGCATTCAGCGCTCGGTGAGCGAAAAAGCCGGGCCCCAGCATTTCCTCGGCGTGACCGTACAGCCCATGGTCAAGCTGGAGGGCTACGAGCTGATCATCGGTTCTTCGATTGACCCGCAGTTCGGCCCGGTATTGCTGTTCGGCACCGGGGGCCAACTGGTCGAGGTTTTCCGGGATCGCTCGCTGGCCCTGCCACCCCTTAACACTACCCTGGCTCGGCGCATGATGGAGCAAACCAGGATATACACGGCCTTGAAAGGGGTGCGGGGTCGCAAGCCTGTGGATCTGGCGGCGCTGGAAGAGTTGCTGGTCCGCTTCAGCCAGCTTGTGGTCGAGCAGCGCTGGATCAAGGAGATTGACATCAACCCCTTGCTGGCCTCTTCGGACCGCCTGATCGCCTTGGATGCGCGGGTGGTGACGCATGATCCGGACATCACCGAGGAGCAGCTTCCCAAGCCGGCCATCCGCCCCTACCCCACGCGTTACGTGGGCGGCTGGACTATGAGCGACGGCCAGCGCGTGATCATCCGGCCCATTCGCCCCGAGGATGAGCCGTTGCTGGTCAAGTTCCACTACACCTTGTCCGACCGCACAGTCTACATGCGCTACTTGCACACGCTGCCGCTCAGCCAGCGCATTGCGCACGAGCGCCTCACGCGCATCTGCTTCATTGACTACGACCGTGAGATGGCGCTGGTGGCGGAACTTGAGCCGCCTGGAGGCGAGCGTCAGATTATCGGGGTGGGTCGCCTCAAGAAGCTGCACGGCGCACGCGAGGCTGAATTCGCGGTTCTGGTGACGGATGCGCACCAAGGCAAAGGCCTGGGCGCCGAGCTTACTCGACGGCTGATTCAGGTGGCCCGGGACGAGGGGCTTGAGCGCTTGGTGGGAGACATACTGCCCGATAACTTTGTGATGCTGAAGCTTTGCGAGCGGCTGGGCTTCAAGCTGACGCGCTCAGTGGAGGATCCGGTGGTCAAGGCCCAGCTTGATCTGAGGTCGGCAGTCTGAGCGGGGACGGGCCTCCAGCCCCGGTATTAGGAAGGGACAAACTGTGAGCCAGCCCAGAAGCAGAAGCGCCCGTATCATTAAGGTGGATTACCTGGCGCGCGTGGAAGGCGAAGGCGCGCTGTACGTCAAACTGCGCGGCGAGCGGGTCGAAGATGTAAAGCTGAAGATTTTCGAGCCGCCGCGGTTCTTCGAAGCCTTCTTGCGCGGGCGTCACTTTTCTGAGGCGGCGGACATCACGGCGCGCATTTGTGGCATCTGCCCGGTGGCCTACCAGATGAGCGCCGTGCACGCCATCGAGCGTGCCTTGGGCATCACCGTCACACCCGAAATCCGGCTGTTGCGCCGGCTGCTTTATTGCGGGGAATGGATCGAAAGCCACGCCCTGCACGTTTACCTGCTCCACGCGCCGGATTTTCTGGGCTATGAGGACGCCCTGGCGATGGCGCGCGACCACCGCGAGCTGGTCGAGCAGGGGCTGCGCTTGAAAAAGATCGGCAACCGCCTGGTGAGCGTCATAGGCGGTCGCGAAATTCACCCGGTTTCGGCTTGTGTGGGCGGATTTTACCGTGTTCCCACGCGGACTGAGCTGGAGGCCCTTAAGGCTGAGCTGGAATGGGCACTGGAAGCCTCGCTGGCCACCTTGCGCTGGAGCGCCGGGCTGCAATACCCGGATTTCGAGCCGGACCGCGAGTTCGTCGCGCTCCGCCATCCCCATGAGTATCCTCTTAACGAGGGGCGGTTGGTTTCCAACCGTGGCCTCGACATTGATGTCAGCGAGTTCGAAGACCGTATCATCGAGCAGCACGTCAAGCATTCCACCGCCTTGCACTGTTTGCTGCGGGAGCGGGGCAGTTACATGGTGGGACCCCTGGCGCGGGTTAACCTGAACTTCGATCAATTGCCGGAAGTGGCTCGCCGAGCGGCTGCCGATGCCGGCTTCGCAGTTCCTTGCCGCAATCCCTTCCGTTCGATTCAAGCCCGTGCGTTGGAGTTGGTATTCGCCTGCTGGGAGGCGCTCAGGATTATCGGCGAATACCAGCCCCCCGCCGAGGCACGCATTGAGGCGCCGGCCCGTGCGACGGTCGGCTGCGCTGCGACCGAGGCGCCGCGGGGCGTTCTTTACCACCGCTACGAATTGGATGCAGACGGGCGCATTTTGGCGGCGCGCATTGTGCCGCCAACCTCGCAAAACCAGCGGCGCATCGAGGAGGATTTGCGCGAGCTGCTGCCGCGGCTGCTGGACGAACCTATGGAGCGGATGAGCTGGCGGTGCGAGCAGGCCATCCGCAACTACGATCCTTGCATCTCTTGCGCTACGCACTTCTTGCGCGTCGAGTTAGAGCGGGAGGGCTGAAGGTCGCGGCGCCGGGGCGAGGGAGGGGCTGTGCTGGTGATCGGCTGCGGTAATCCGGATTGCGGCGATGATGCCGCCGGTTTACTGGTGGCGCGGCGGGTGCGCGAGCTGGGTTTGGCGGCAGCGGAGTGTTCCGGTGAAGCCACCTCCCTGATGGCATGCTGGGAAGGCGAGCCGGAGGTGATTTTGGTGGATGCGGTCATGACGGGCGCCCCGGTGGGAACCCTTCAGGTTTGGGATGGTGCGCGGACGCCGTTTATGCGCGGGCGGTTTCGCTGCTCCACGCATGGGCTGGGCGTGGCTGAGGCCATAGAGCTGGCCCGCGCTCTGGGCTGCCTGCCTGCGCGGCTGCGCATTTATGGGATCGAAGGGCGCGCTTTTGTTCCGGGCACAGCGCCGTCCAGGCAAGTGCTGGAGGCGGTCGAACGGGCCGCCCAGCTCATTCTGGCGGAGGCGGCATGCATGAATCCGGACTGATCCAGGATCTCATCGAGAAGGTCGAGAAGCTTGTGCGCGATCACGGCGGGCGGCGTGCGGTCAGTATTCAAGTCCGGCTGGGCCCGCTGGCAGCCATCCAGCCTGACCACTTGCGCGATCACTTTGAGATGGCCGCGGCCGGTACGCTGGCGGAAGGAGCTGTTTTGAGCATCACCAACTCGGAGGATCTCGGCGGCCCCGATCCCGTGGGTGTGGTGCTGGAGTCGGTTGAAATCGAGACGGAGTGAATGGTTGCCAGCGGTATGTATCCGGGCGCCTTGCGGCGGACCGACCGGCTCCGCCTCCGAATAGTGCTGCATGGCGCCGTGCAAGGGGTTGGTTTCCGGCCTTTCGTCTATCGGCTGGCCACCGAGCTGGGCCTGGCGGGCACGGTTTCCAATTCAAGCGCCGGCCTGGCGATTGAGGTGGAAGGGCCGCCCGGGCAGCTTGAGCTTTTTCGCGCCCGTTTGCAAGCCGAGCGCCCGCCGGCGGCGCTGGTTTTGACCCAGGAAGAAAGCTGGCTGGCGGCAGCGGGCTATCGCCGTTTCCGGATTCTTCCGAGCGATACAGCGGCAGGGAAAACCGCCGCCATTTTGCCGGATTTGGCCACTTGCTCCGAGTGCCTGGCGGAACTGGCGAATCCTTGCGACCGGCGCTACGGTTACCCGTTCACCAATTGCACGCGCTGCGGCCCCCGCTACAGCATCATCCTCGATATTCCATACGATCGTCCGCGCACCACCATGCGCAACTTCACTATGTGCGAGGATTGCCAGCGCGAGTACACTGACCTTTCCGATCGCCGCTTCCATGCCCAACCTAACGCTTGCCCGCGCTGCGGGCCTCGGCTCAGCGCTCCCGTGACGGAAGCTGCTCGCGAGCTGGCTGCGGGCCGCATTGTGGCGCTGAAAGGCATCGGAGGATTTCAGTTGCTGGTGGACGCACGCAACCAAGCCGCCGTGTTGCGGCTGCGGCGGCTCAAGCATCGGCAGGAAAAGCCGTTTGCGCTGATGATGCCCTCGCTCGAAATGGTGCGCCGGTTCTGTGAGGTATCCGAAGCTGAGGCCGAGCTGCTTTGCTCGCCGGCGGCCCCCATTGTGCTTCTGCGCCCCACGGGGCTCGCCGGGATCGCCCCGGCGGTGGCGGCCAGCTCGCCTTATTTGGGCGTCATGCTGCCCTATTCGCCTTTGCATCACTTGCTCATGCGGGAGTTTCCCTACCCGATCGTGGCAACCAGCGGAAATATGAGCGAGGAGCCAATCGCGATTGACAATGAGCAGGCGCGCCATCGTTTGGCAGGGGTGGCAGACTTCTTCCTCATGCATGATCGTCCCATTGCCCGGCCCTGCGATGATTCGGTGACGCGCGTGGTGCGGGGTCGGCCCAGTCTACTGCGGCGCGCCCGGGGCTATGCGCCGCTGCCGGTGGAGATAGATCGCGAGCTGCCACCCGTGCTGGCCGTGGGGGGCCATCTGAAAAACACGGTGGCGATCGCCATCGGCCGGCAGGTGATTCTCAGCCAGCACGTGGGCGACCTTGACACGTTAGAGGCGCGCCGGGCTTTCGAGCATGTGGTGGCCGATTTATGCCGGCTGTACGCATTCGAGCCCCGACTGGCGGTCTGCGATTTGCACCCCGACTACGCTTCCACCCAGTGGGCGCGGGCCTCGGGATTGCCCGTGTACGCCGTCCAGCATCACCAGGCGCACGTGGCCGCCTGCGCGGCGGAAAATGGGGTGCACGAGCCATACCTGGGAGTGGCCTGGGATGGTGCTGGCTACGGCTCGGACAAGGCCGTGTGGGGCGGGGAATTCTTTCTGGTCGAAGGCGGGCGTTTCCACCGCGTAGCCCACTTAAGGCCTTTCCGGCTTCCCGGCGGGGACGCAGCCGTGCGTGAGGGATGGCGGTGTGCCGCAGCCTTGCGCTATGACACCTTCGGCGGGAGCGCGGTCGAGGATCCCATCCTTCGCCGCATGCTCGAGCGAGGTGTCAACGCACCTTGGACGACGAGTGTGGGTCGCTTGTTTGACGCGGTGGCAGCCATGCTCGGCGTGGCGCGCGAAAACCGCTTCGAGGGCCAGGCGGCAATGCTACTGGAACGCACGATCGGCGGCATCAAGACCGAGGAGGCCTACCCGCTGACTGCGGGCGACTGGCGGCCCTTGGTGGTCGCGCTTGAGCACGATTTGCGGCGAGGCGTGGCTGCGGCGGAGATGGCAGCCCGTTTTCATAACGCTTTGGCCGCCTGGATTGTCGAAGTTGCCAAACAGGCGGGAGTGCGCGACGTCTGCCTGAGCGGCGGGGTGTTCCAGAACGGGTATCTGGTCGAGCGGGCATGCGCGCTGCTTGAAGCACACGGCTTTCGGGTCTGGACGCATCAGCGAGTGCCTCCCAACGACGGCGGCATTGCTTTGGGGCAGGCGGTGTTGGCGGCAGGAGGGATTTGAGCGATGTGCCTGGCAGTTCCTGGCAGGATTGTCAGTATCCAAGAGGAGGCCGACGACGCCTTGCGCACCGCGGTGGTGGATTTCGCGGGTGTGCGCCGTCAAGTGTCGCTAGCTTTCACGCCCGAGGCCAGGCCGGGCGATTACGTGATGGTGCACGTGGGCTTCGCCATCAGCGTGGTGGACGAGAACGAGGCGGAAAGGATTTTCCAAGAGCTGGCGAGGCTGGGTGCTTGCGAGCCGCGCCAAGAAGAGGCGACGGACAACTCGCCGTGAGGTACGTAGACGAGTATCGCGACGAGCAAGCCGGGGCACGGCTGGTAGCGGCCTTGCGGGAGCGCGTCAGCCGTCGCTGGACGGTGATGGAGATCTGCGGAGGGCAGACCCATACCATACTCAAGGCGGGCTTGCTTGATCTGTTGCCGCCGGAGATCGCGCTGGTGCACGGCCCCGGGTGCCCTGTGTGCGTCACGCCGGTTGAACTGATTGACGCGGCGGTAGGTATCGCCGAGCAGCAGGGCGCGATTTTCTGCTCTTTCGGAGACATGTTGCGAGTGCCGGGCTCGCAGTGCAGCTTGCTGGAGGCCAAAGCCAGAGGCGCCGACGTGAGGGTGGTTTACTCGCCGCTGGACGCGCTGAAGCTGGCGCGGGCCAATCCGACGCGAGAGGTGATCTTCTTCGCGGTTGGCTTCGAAACCACAGCGCCTGCCGCGGCCATGGCGGTCTGGCAGGCGGCGCGGGAAGGTCTGAGCAATTTTTCCGTTTTGGTTGCGCATGTGTTGGTGCCTCCGGCTATTGAGGCCATTTTGAGCTCTCCTGACGGTCGCATTCAGGGATTGCTGGCGCCCGGGCACGTTTGTACGGTGACTGGCTACCAGCCCTACGAGGAGCTGGCCCGGCGCCATCGCGTGCCCATCGTGGTGACAGGCTTCGAGCCGCTGGACATTTTGCAAGGCTTGCTGATGCTGGTCAACCAGTTGGAAAAAGGGCGGGCGGAGGTAGAAAACCAGTACCGCCGCTCGGTGCGACGCGAGGGCAACCGGGCCGCGCAGCAGCTTATGGACGAGGTTTTTGAGCGGGTGGATCGGCAGTGGCGCGGGCTCGGGTTGATACCGCTGAGCGGCTTGAGGTTGCGTGCACGCTACGGCGCTTTTGACGCCCTGGGGCGTTTTCGTGCGGCGAGGACGGCAACGGCGGAGTCGTGCGAATGCATGGCAGGCCTGATCTTGCAGGGACTCAAGAAGCCGTCTGAGTGCCCCGCTTTCGGCACCCGGTGCACGCCTGAAAGCCCGCTGGGGGCGCCCATGGTTTCGAGCGAAGGCGCTTGCGCCGCTTATTATCTGTACTCCCGCCGGAGGTGGCCGAGTGAGCAGCTTTGAGCTAAGTTGCCCGGTGTCGCTGCCGGCTGAAGATCGAATCTTGCTGGCGCACGGGGGCGGCGGCAAGCTGATGCACCAGTTGCTGGAGCGCTTCTTCTTGCCCGCTTTTGGCAACCCGCGCTTGGAGGCCCGCCACGATGGGGCCCTGATCGAGGTAAACGGCGTCCGGCTGGCCTTCACGACGGATTCCTACGTTGTGCGGCCTCTGTTTTTCCCCGGCGGCAGCATCGGCGATTTGGCCGTCAACGGGACGGTGAACGATCTGGCCATGTGCGGCGCGCGCCCTTTGTATCTGAGCGCCGGCTTCATTCTGGAAGAGGGCCTGGCGCTGGATACGCTGCGGCGTGTGATCGAAGCCATGCGGGCGGCTGCCGAGCGCGCCGGCGTAGAGCTGGTGACCGGTGACACCAAGGTAGTGGAGCGCGGCCACGGTGACGGCGTGTACATAAACACAGCCGGCATCGGGGTGGTGGAAGCTTCGGGTGAGATCGGTCCCGGGCGGGTCGAGCCGGCCGATGCCGTGCTGTTGAGCGGAGATCTAGGCGCGCATGGCGTGGCTGTGCTTTCCGTCCGGGAGGGCTTGGAATTTCAAGCGCCCATCCTCAGCGACACTGCGCCGCTTTGGGGGCCGGTGGCGGCGCTGCTGGCCTCAGGCGTGCAGGTGCACTGCTTGCGCGACCTGACCCGAGGCGGGCTGGCCTCGGCACTGAATGAAGTGGCGGGGGCGCGAGGTCTCGCTGTCCGGATTGAAGAAGCGGCTATCCCGGTGGCGGAGGCCGTCAAGGGCGCCTGTGAGATTTTGGGGCTGGATCCGCTGTACGTCGCTAACGAAGGCCGTTTCGTCGCCTTTGTCCCGGGGAACCAGGCTGAGCGCGCACTGGAGGCGCTGCGCTCTCATCCGATGAGCGCGGGGGCGGTGCGCATCGGCTCGGTGCTTGAAGAAAGCGCCCCGCTGGTTCTGCTGCGAAGCCGCATGGGCGGTCAAAGGGTGGTGGACATGCTGAGCGGCGAGCAATTGCCGAGGATCTGCTGACAACGGCGCCCGGATCAGAAGTCGCTGTCATCACCGGCGCACACCTCCGGGCCCCTCGGCTACCTCAAAACTGCCGGCTTGCGACAGCTCAGCCTACCTTCTCTTGTAGACCGTGAAAAACTCTGTGGCTGGCGTGCGGATGGTTTCTCCTGAAGCTGTCTTCTCTTCGACCAGGTACCAGCGGGAAGGTTCGGTGGCCTGAGGAAAGAACTGATAGCTGAAGTTAGCGAGCACGAAATCGGAGCAGTCCACAAGCCTGTACAGGGGCTGCCCGGCCGGGGCGCTGGCGTTGCCTCCGTGACCGAAAATGCGAAAAGCCGCAGCGCGCCGGATCAACACGGGGGTCAGCTCGCGCGGTCCGCCGGCGCCTAACGTTTCTGATTTCACGCCGTATATGTTGAGGTTACGCACGTCCTCGAACTCAATCATGTAGTCAGCCTGGCTGTGCTCGGGATTGAGCATGTAAAAGGCCAGTGGCTGGCGCGTCCCGCGCACCAGGACATGGCGGTGGCTGCTTGTCTGGGGGAATTTCTCGTGCATCAGCGCGTTATACCAGCGACCGCCGCCGTGTCCCTCGATGAGAATCACGGGGTGATTGGCGGGCCCCGCCCCTTTCTCCCAGGGAGAGAGCTTGGTGCGCACGTTGCGCACCATCGAGTTGCGTCCCGCGCGCCAGCAGATTGCATAGGCCCCGGGGATCCGGCACCACAACTGGAAAAACGCCGCCACGCAAGTGGCTTCGGCATCGTTTGGGGTTGTCAGCAGCGGGCTTGGCTTGGCGGGATCGGCGAAAGCGGGAGAATCTGCTTTGGGAACGATCTTAGAATGTACGCCCAGGCCGAACAGGCGGCTAACGGCGCGCAGGCGCAAGGGGCGCGAGATGCAGTAGATGCCTTTGGGCAAGAAGACGTCGCGTTTCTCGTCGAGTGCGCGCTGAATGGCCTCCGTGTCATCGCTGAGGCCGTCGCCCTTGGCTGAGTAAGGCGGTTCCTTTACGTTGGCGACGGCGGGGTCATCCCAACTGGGCAAGGGTTCTTCCCACTGGTGCGCGCGGCGGAAATCCTCCGGCGGCGGCCCGTCCGGACCCAGCTCAGCTAACGGCTCACTGCGTTTCGCACCGTTCACCCAGATAGGATAGAGTTGCGACGGGCTGGCAGCGTACTCGATTACGTGCGTCCAACCCTTTGCCCTGCCGCTCAATGGCGGGGCGTTGTCAATCCGTGCGATCTCGCGCGCGTTCTCAACATAAACGTTGTTGAGGTAGACGGGCCGGTTGCCGCTGATGGCCGGACCGCTGCCGCGCAACCGGATCACGGAGTCCACCATATTCAGGGCCCCGTCGAAAGGATTCCGGGCTCCTTCCAGCCGGATGCCTGGGCCTTCGATCAATGCACCGACCAGCGTTAGCGGGCCGCGCGTCGCAGACAGAATGCTGGCTTCGGTCTGGCCCACCAGCGTCAGGTAGCTGATGATGGGGGAGGGTTGCGAACCGGAGAACGCTTTTTGAAGTCCCAAGCCGGCCAGGTATAAACCGTAGCGCCCGCCCCCCACGCTAATATGGGAAAAACTTCCGCCCGAGCCACACACGCCGCGAAAACCGGCAAAAGCGCCTTCAGCGTTGACGTGCACGTCCTCGGCCACGGAACCCTGAGCCCCTTGATGGTCCACTCCGATGGCGCCCGGGTTAGCCCGGCCCAGCTCAACATCCAGACTGATGATCATTTGGCTGAAGGAAATGTTGGGGTTGTCTACCGTGCGGTCTTGGCGGAAGGAGATGAAATAAATGACCGGCTTGGGATTGGCCGGATCCTGGAACCCCGGAGCGTTGTCAGCCAGCACGATCCTGGCCCGGCCACCGCTGGTGCTGCCCCAGAGTACGCAGGGGAAGTCGTCCCGGCGCCCCAGCAGGGGATTCTCGCGGCGGTCGTGGTTTTGTTGATTGGCGATGATGGTGTCCGATACGCGGTAAGTGCCGGCCGGGAAGTAGACGACCATGCGGCCGTCCCGTGCGTCGTTGACGGCTTCTTGAATGGCCTTGGTGGAATCCGATTTGCCGGAGGGGTCGGCGTTGTAGGGTGGTTTGGTGACGTCCAGAATGCCGTAACTGGCGGCGGCCGCGACGGCGAGTGCAAATGTGATGGCCATAAGCCACGCTTACCACATCAGCCGCAGCGTCAACTGCAACTGCCGTGGGGCCTGGGCAGAGTTGCGCAGGCTGAGTATCCCGGTTGCGGCATTAGGTTGGGGAAGCCCCGGCATGTTGAGGACGTAGTTGCTCCGCATGGAGCCGAAACCTGCGATCTGCCAGGTGCCGATCAAGCGATCAAGGCAGCCCCCTGCGTTTCCAGCGATAGCCTTACGGCGTCCGAAGCGGGTCCCCTTACGCCTTGCTGTATGGCGATCGCCTGCTGCCCCACGCGCCCGCTTGCGGAGTCAAACTGGAGGAAGTCACCGGCGAGGCCCGACAATAGCAGCCGCCAAGGGTCACCGCAGCCCAGACCAGGTCCGCGATGAGCGGCCCGATGGCGTGCGCCGAGGGTCTTCACCTCGCCGCACCCAGGGATCCTCGGTCTGGATCTACCTGGGCGTATCAAGATACTCGCCGAGGAAGTCGTCGCGGTGAACGACAGGGATGCCGAGGTCCTGGAGGGCGCTGATGAGCGGTTGATCCGTGGTGATGAGCCGATCCGCCTGGCTCTGCTGGAAGCTAAGAACCAAGTAATGATCGTCAGGCTTGATCGTCGCTCTTGCTTCAAATCCTTCGGGCGGGTTAGTTGGTGGCGCTGATTTTTCGCTTTTGCTGGAATTGTACGCGAATTTTTGCAGAAAAAACCGAACGATCCCGCGCAGCCGTTGATCCCGCTCCGCCCTCTTGCACAAGTCCCACATCTTGCGGGTGAACGCCGTCCCCGCGGGGATGACGATCCTGTCGCAGCGCTCGAGGACGGCCTCCAGAAACCGAAAGGACTGCCGTAACTTTTCGGGCCCGTTGTCTCCCACGAGATCCGCCCACAGCCACTCGTCCAGGACCAGTTTCATCGGCTCACTGCCTCAGATGCCCAGCAGCTTCTTGACATCCTCGAGCTCTGCCTCGATGAAACCGCGCAGGCCGCCTTCGATCTGGCCGGCCACGTTAACTTCCTGCTGCTCGAAGTTGGTGGACGGCCCCTTTTTGGTGCAGAAGAAGATGCGAAGATCCTCCGGGCGAAGGCGGCCTTCAGCTACCGCTGCCAGGACCGCCGTCAGGAATACTTCGCTGTGGGTGGTCAGTAGGATTTGCTTGTCTCGTTCCACTGTGAGAGAGCAAAGCTCGCGGGCAAATTTGCGAACAACGCTCGGATGCAGGTGCACCTCCGGTTCCTCGATCAACACGACCCGGGCCCCCGCCTGAAGCAGCTTCGCCAGCATGTAGATCACCTGATTGACGCCATAGCCGTCGTTGACCAGCAGGGTTGGCGTGGCTGTGGTCTTTTCGGTAGTTTGCAAGAAGGCTGTATGGGTTCCCAAAGGAGTGTGGACACGAAAGTCGCGATCAAGAATCCTCTCGGAGTAGACGGAGATTCGGGGAGACAGGTTCTGATCCGAAATGATGATGGAGGCGACCTCGTCGTCGCTGGTCGGAATGGGCGAAAGGGGCGTGGTCGTGTAGCTCGGTTTGTAGAAGCCTCGGCGTTGGGGAGCAATATCTACTGTACGCAGCGCCCGGACGGGTTGGTTCAGATGCTCCTCGAGCCTGGAAGCCAGCCCTTGTAGTTCGGGCGGCTGGGGCGGTGCCGCGACCGAGACAGCGATCCCGTTCCAGTTGACCGTGAAGGCGTCGGCCTGCATGGTGAAGTTCTGGTTGACCGGATAGGGCAGGACCACTTCGGCCATCAATTCGGGTCCGGGGTGCGCCGTGAGTCTCAGGACAGCCTCGTCCGCCCCAAGCGCGAGGGAGTACCTGGCCCAATGGGAATCGAAGTCTACCGTGCACGCCACGACCACTCGGCGATCCCGCTGGTGATCGAACACGCACGCTTCGAACCCACCGAGATTCACGAAACCGAGGTCGAATAGGGCGTCCGCTCGGCGGTTGGGGTTGACCACGAAGTTCTTCAAAAGGAGCAAGGCGTAGAGAACGCTCGACTTTCCGGAAGCCGTGGGGCCGTAGAACACATTGACCCGGCCCAGTTGGAGATCGGCTTCGACAATGCTGCGGAAATTCTGGATTCCAAGGTGCGTGATCATGGTTTCCCTCTCGCTCCGGGGACGCTCGCTGAAGGGACACCCATCTGCGGCAACGAGCTGTCGCCGCGCTGCTCCGAGCTTTTGATGGTGAGCACGCGCGCCGCGCGCACGCTGGGGTTCAACCCCCAAAGCTTGTTCCTCAACGCCTGCCAGCGATTCTGCGGCAGGGCCGCCGCAAAAGCGATGATTGCGGCCAGCAACCGCGGCCTCGTCATGCAACCCATTCTATCTTGCGAGCCCTATGGGGTAGGCTGAAGCAGAAAGTCCGATGCAGCGACGGACGTTGTGATAATCTCTAGTGGGCTGCTGAGCTCCGTTCCGCCGGAAGTCCGCTGAAAAACCGCTGTGTGAGCTCAGCGGCCCGATGGCGTGCGCCGAGGGTCTTCGCCTCGCCGCCGTTGTTACTGTCCTTGCTTGTCGCCCCGGGTCTGCCCTCACGCAGGGAATTTCAGGCCAGGGTCCACTTAGGCATGTCACTTCGGAGCCGGGAGGCCGGCCCTCAAGCTTTCATAGGGAACGGCGCACGTCTTCTCGCACTTTCCGCCAGCCACGCCCACGATCCAGCAGCGCCGAGAGCTGACTGACCGTGTTGGCGTAGGCCGCCAGTCCCGCCAGATTAACGCTGGGAGCGGTCTCTCTCGAGTGGTCGTAAAGCTCGCGGGCCGTGACATTTCCTGTTTCGCGTTCGATCCACTCCGTGTACCGCCAACGCTCGGTGCGTATGGAATAACCCATCACCTTGCCGCGCGGGTACTGGCTGAAAGCTGCTGCCTTCCAGCTACGTTCGGGATTTTCCACCAGCGGCAGCATGCTGAGACCTTCGCAATGATCAGGCACCTCCAGGCCGCAAGCTTCGGCCAGAGTGGGATAAATATCCACGAACTCAACCAGCGCATTTGTAGCGGCGCCGGCGCTCTTCCGCCCAGGGATGGACAACAACAGTGGTGCTCGCGTGTCCAGTTCGAAGTTGGTGTGTTTGCACCAGGCGCCGTAGTCACCCAGCTTCCAACCGTGATCGCCCCAAAGAACAACGATCGTGTTCTGGCGTAGGCGGAGCTGATCGAGTTCCCCCAGAAGGCGTCCAACCATCGCATCCAGGAAGCTAACGCAGGCGTAATAGCCGTGAATCAGCAGACGCATAGTTGTTTCATCTACCGGGCCCTCCTGCGGGATGGCCGTGTATGCCCGCAGCTCGCCCCAGTTGGAAGCCGCCACCGGCGGCATGTTTTCCGGCCACTGGCTGCGCGCCGGCAACTCAATGTCCTCGGGTGTGTACAAATCCCAGTACTTCTTCGGAGCGTTGAACGGTAAATGCGGCTTGTGAAATCCGACCGCCAGAAAGAAAGGACGGTCTTTAAGCCGGCGCAACTCCTCAAGGGCTTTCTCGCAAATCTTGCCGTCCGGGTAAGCGTTGTCAGGCACGTCCGGGGCCTCAAAGGCGGGACCGCGTCCGTATTGCGGAGGCCGCACCCGCTGGCCGGCCTTGACCGCTCGCTCATAGGCGGCGCGCACGACGGCATCGTTCTGTCGCACCGCATAAGCCGACAGCGCATCCAAGTAACCACGTCCCACCCAGTCGCCTTTCGGGGTCCAGGGAGGAACGCTCCACGCCAGAGGGTCTTCATTCGGGTGATGGTAAACCTTGCCTAGCGAGACCGTCTCGTAACCGTGGTTCTTGAAGTGCCGCGGCAGGCTGATCAAATCCGGACGCACGGTGTTTAAAGGTGTTTGTAGGTCATAGATGCGCGTCGTGTCGGGGCGGGCGCCGGTAAGCAAACTAGCCCGACTGGGCGCACATACCGCCTGCTGGCAGTAGGCGCGGTTGAAGCGAAGACCTTCGCGGGCCAGCCGGTCCAAATTTGGCGTTTTCATCTGCCGCTGCCCGTAGCAGCCCAACTGCGGACGCAAATCGTCCACAGCAATAAAAAGCACGTTGAACCTGCTGGCTGCCGCTCGGGCGGATTGAAGGACCGCGCCGGGCCCAACCGTTGCCAAAAAATCGCGTCGCCGCATATACACTTTCCCCTAAGTCTAATCCGAAAACTTGCCTTTTCGGTGCGCGTGTGTCCAGGTCCTTCGAGTGCCGAACCAGCAGATCGGGTTGATAAAGGGAGTCAGCTACAGACCGGCAAGCCCGCTAAACCGCCCGCGAGGACTCCTGAGCCAGAAGCAGTGTATAGTAGCAATCTTGTAATCGTTTTGAAGGGAGAGTGAAGGATATCATGCGGGAAGGGGGGCGCCTGTTTCAACTATGTAGGTGTATAGGGGGTTCCTTTAGTTTTTGAACGGTGAAGTGGGGAGGTGGGCGATGCAACGCCGTACGTTCTTGCGCTCTGCACCTGCGATCTCCGCGAGCCGCATTCTCGGGACCGCAGACCGAGTGACGATGGGCTTAATCGGCTGCGGGCTACGCGGACGCTATGTGGCGCGCCTGATGCGCGAGGCGGGGGCCGAATTTATCGCCTTCGCCGACGTATATCTGCCCAACGCCCAGCAGGCGCAGCAGGAGGCCGGCGGAGGAAAGGTGTTCCAGGACTTTCGTCGCCTGCTTGAAATGCCGGAGATCCAGGCCGTCGTCGTGGCCACGCCCGACCACTGGCACGCCATCCCTACGATATTGGCCTGCCAGGCGGGCAAGGACGTTTACGTCGAAAAGCCTCTGGCGCACAACATTCGCGAAGGTCGCGCCATGGTTGAGGCCGCCCGCCGCACGGGGCGAATTGTAGGCGCCGGCCTGCAACATCGCTCAGCGGCGCATCTGGCGGAGGCGGCCCGCATCGTGCGCAGCGGTGAGCTCGGCGAAGTGCGATTCGTGCGAGTCTGGAATTACTCCAACATGCATCCCGCAGGGATTGGGCGGGAACCGGATTCCTCGCCACCCGAGGGGCTGGACTGGGACTTCTACCTGGGTCCGGCTCCCTTGGTGCCTTTCAATCGCAAGCGGTTTCTGTGGAGCTGGCGCTGGTTTTGGGATTACGCGGGGGGCTACATCACCGACTTCGGAACGCATCGTTTCGACACCGTCCACCAGATCATGGGGGCTCAAGCGCCGCTCAGCGTGTCGGCGGCCGGCGGGCGCTTCACCCTGCGCGATGCCGGCGAGATGCCGGATATTTTGCAGGTCAGTTACGAGTATCCGGGTTTCGTGCTGAGTTATGAAGCCTGTAATTTGAACGCCCACGGAGTGGGTGGACGCACCCCGGGCATGAAGTACTACAACGCACGCGGCGCTGATGATCGGCCCCACGGCATGGCGTTTTACGGTACCGAGGGTGCTCTTTTCGCCGACCGCATCGGTTACGAGATCTATCCGGAGCTCAAGCCGGGATCGAACGAGCCTCGTATCCCAGCCCGCCGCACCAACGGGCCGGAGCCCACACCCCAACACGTACGGGACTTCTTGGACGCCGTGCGGTTCCGTCGGCGCCCCGCAGCCAGCATCGAAGACGCGCATCAGGCTACCACCGTGGCTCACCTGGGCAACATCGCTTTCAAGCTGAGGCGCAAACTGCGCTGGGACGGGACCCGCGAAACCTTTCCGGACGACCCCGAAGCTATAGCGCTGCTGGGTCGAAAGGCACGCAAGCCGTGGGATTTGATCTAGCGGCATGCAAACGCTAAAGAAAGCCGGCATGGTTTCAGCCCTGGCTTCGCCAGCTAGGTGTATCCTGAGGCAGCCGGGCTGAGCTCGCTCACCGTTATGCGGGAAGCTCGGGTCGTGCATGAACACCGGTTGCCCGGACACGTAACTCAGCAACACCCCCGCCGGGTGAGAGGGGAAAGAGGTCCTTAAAGACCGAATAGAGCACAAAGGCATTGACCACAAAGATGCGATCGGTCTCCAAACGCACACCGGGTTGGGCCAGGTAACGAGCCGCATGCTTCTGGGCGCGGGCCATCACGTGGTCCTGCGCGCGCTTAGCTTTTATGCGCCGATCCAGCTCGGAATAAGGCACTTCGACGATATCCATGCCGTACCGGTCCCGGCACAAGGCAGGAGCCTTGGGGCACCCCTTTCCCCGGGCCTTTCCGATGGTGACGGCCCGGCTGCCTAGAAAATTGCGCAAACCGTGAATCGCCCGCAGCCGCCAGAGAACCTCGCCATAGTCATCCACCACGATGTCGTCAACGCCTACTCCTTCATAGTTGCGAACCTGGTCGTACTCGAAGTTCTCTCCGGGAACCCGGCCAAGGCCCGCAGCTTTTCGAGCTCCCCGGAGATCCGGCCGATCTCCTCCGAGACCGACTGCTTGTCATGCACGCCTCCCCAGTTCCTCCAAGAGCGCTGCGGTTTTGGGGTATTCCAGTTCGTGCCGCAGCAGCGGCTGGACAACGAGCTTCTTGGTCTCGAGCAGCCGGGGTCGGGCGGGATTTCGATATTCCAGTCCGGTCCCAAGCTATACTACATAAATACCTTTTGCGGCGATTACGTCAAACCGCCCGCTATCGCCGGGCTTCCGAGCTACCTAAGTGATCCCAACCGCGGTCACCTTAGGCCGGTTGGGTTTCACCATCCGGAGCGGCCGCACCCTATGGCTCGGCGTGGGACCTGTACCGCGAATCGTTCCCCTGGCCGTGTCCCTCGGGGCTCTGCGGGCTGGCAGGTAAGCCTCGGATTCCCGTGGCGCGCCTGGAGAGACTCGAACTCCCGACCTTCTGGTTCGTAGAGTGGTTTAAGTAGATCTAAGCTTGTGGCCCGTCTTGCTTTTGTGTTACTTGCGGGGGCCGTTCTGGGACAGAATCCGACACTCTTGCTCCCAACTTGCTCTCACGTTTCTTTTCTCAATGTATAAGAAGAGCGTATCTGAGCCGGTCGCCATTGCCGCGCTAGGTGAGGCGCTGACCCGGTGCTTCGAGGCGCAGGCCGACCAGCTCGCGACCCATTGACGGGCGGCTCGAGGCCTTGGTCCTGTAGCGCGGGGCACGCGGCTCGGGGGAGGAGGTGGGCATCGGGTAGCTCGCCCCGGAGGCCGGGAAGCAAGCGCAGCAGGCCCAGCGACCAATGGTTTATCCTGGCCGCCGGCTCTGAGAAGAAGGAACGTGGCGTTTTCGAATTCGAATAAAAGTAGCCGGAAATCAGCAGGGAAATGTGCAGGTGGTTCTTAGGCGTCGTGCTTGTTGCAGTGGCCGCCGGTGAGGAGCCCGCCGAGATCCCCATCGGTGCGTCTCCCGTGATGAAGCCCGATCTGGAGGGCTTAGCGTCGGCCGACGGCGGGCGGCGGCTATTGGCTGGCGGTGCCGTCGGGATCGTTGACGGCAAGGTCGGGGAGCTTGTCCGTTCCGGCGCCCAGACCTTGCCGGTGTTTATAGTCTTGCGATATCAGCCGCACCGCGAGGTTCTGGACCGTTACGAGAGTCCTGCCCGCCTTAGGTTGCAGATGCTGGAGGGTCGCTACGCCGAGCTCTCCCGGCAGATCATCCCTTCCGAGCCCCAATTGTCGCTGGCCCGCAGCGACCTCGAGCGGGAGATGCTCGATGTTCGTCGCGCTGCCTTTCGGGAAATCGAAGCGCGAATCCGGCCCGAGCAGGATCAGGTGGAAGCTCTCCTGGCAAGCTTCGGTGCGCGCAATATCCGCCGATACAGCGCTATTAATATGCTGGCGGCAGAGGTGCCGGCGGCGGCGGTTGACACCCTGGCTGCGCATCCCGCAGTCGCCGAAATTAGTCTGATCGAAAAGCAGTCTGCCCAGTTGGACGTGAGCGTTCCCAGTTTGGGGGCGCCTGTGTTCTGGGCTGCGGGCTACACCGGAGCGGGTGAGTCGGTGGCCGTCATGGACACCGGTGTCAGGACCAGCCACCCGGCCTTTTCGGGTTTGAACATCGTCAGCAAGG
>Ga0315298_1000180_pt1 | contig 126117 bp, 128 predicted proteins | sample WHS_1_MG_FD_203077 | JGI IMG/M metagenome (GOLD analysis project Ga0315298, IMG submission 203077) | Extremophilic microbial mat communities from Washburn Hot Springs, YNP, Wyoming, USA - WHS_1_MG | ecosystem: Environmental > Aquatic > Thermal springs > Hot (42-90C) | place: USA: Wyoming...
AACACTTTTCTTTATTAGTATAAGCTTCATAATAGACAAGCTGCACAGGCAACCTTCCCTTAGTTGATTTAACCTCTCCGTTTAAATGTTTTTCAAGACGTTTCCTTAAATCTTTAGTTTTTCCGATGTACAATTTGTTGTCCTTCAAACTTTTTAAAACATAGAGATAGTAAAACATAATTTTTGCTCTCCCGCCTAAGACGGCGGGTCGCCGTTTTAGGCGACCAGGCATCTCCGATGGACCACTCCGGCACCCTTCCAATTTAAATTTTATTTTCTTTATTTTATCTTATTTTGAGGGAAAATGCGAACTTGGAAAAGGGGTTGTTGTGTTTCTTCTAAAATTTTTTGGGCTTTGCAAAGAATTTCTTTTTCGCTTTTAAAAGTTAATTTTTCCTTTGCCTGATTGAAAGGCAACCAAGCAACCTTCTGGGTTTCCCAACCAAAACCTTCTTTAATGTCTTCTTTGTACTCCATCAGAAAAAAAGTAATTGTTTTTAAAACTGTTTCTTCAGGTTTTCCTCCAAAAGTGTTTTTAAAGAAAATTTTAATCGTGTCAATTTTTTGGACTATTTTCGCTTTAACCCCACCCTCTTCTTTAACCTCTCTTATGGCCGTCTGTTCAAGGTTTTCTTCCTCATTTATCAAGCCTTTGGGAAGTTGCCAGCGAATTTGGTTATGGAAGTCATCACCCCTTTTAGGTTGTACCAACAACCACAAAATTTTTCCATCTTCTTTTTTAAAAACCACTCCACCAGCGCTAAATTGTCTTATTATCGGGGTCTTTTTCTCTTTCGTTTTAATATTTGTCATCTGAGATTTTTTGGTGCGTCTGAAGGGAATCGAACCCCCAACCTTCGGGTCCGGAACCCGACGTTCTATCCATTGAACTACAGACGCTAAAAAAGCCGACCCTTTTCATATTGTTAACGTTCCCAAAAAAGTTTTTACTATTAGAGCCAGCTGATTTTATCAGCTGTGGGCTTTTGTTTCAATATTTTTGGAAAAATTTTTAAATACCGGGGAAATTACAATCTTCTTGCCGTTTAATAATCTTGTCGTTGAAAGAGTCAAAATAAATCGAAACACTTCCTCCCATTTTAAATTTACAGTTTGGCAGTTTCTCGCTTGGTAAATCGTATCTTATAAACCATTGAAGAGAATTTAGTTTCCAATCAAACAAAATTTCTGGCGCTCTGTATCCAATTTTATCCATATCAGCAATAACGGCCTTAATCGCTTTATCTTTGTTAAGATAATTTAAACAGCTACTTATTTTGTGACAGTCGGGTAAACGGGCAATTTCGTCTGGCTTAATTAAAGACAAATCTTTCTTTATTGTCAGTTCAATCTCAACTGGATGGGTGGTTGTTTTAAAATCTATCCCCTTTTCGGGAATAATAACGAGGTAATGCAAATAATAAATTTCACCTGAATTGGAAACACTTGACCGATATGGATAATATTTTATATATCTTTCAAAAAATTCCTTTCCTATTTTTTCTGAGATAAAATTATTAGCCGCCTTAATTATTTCCGGAATATTTTCTTCTGCTACTGCCCTGTTGGGTAATTCCTTCTTCCAGGAATATTCGTCAATTAAAATTTTTGGTTGCCATAAAGAGGTGGTTTCATTATTTTTTTTCTCTTGTCCTTTTGGTATTAAGAAATAAATTTTCCAAACACCGATAAAACCAATAACGATAACCGCAATTAACAAAAATTTTTGGAGTCTCATAATATTTAACCTAATTAAGTTATCCAGTTTCATTCTACCAAAAAATAAAAATTAAAGGAATCAATCAAAAGATAACTTTTTCCGTCGATTTTTTCAATCTCTAGGTTTGAAAAAATTCCTTTGGTGCCACGCCAAATATTTGAAAATCCCCAGTCATCCCACCCCCAAACTGGCTTTATCACTCCTTTTAAAATATCAAAACAAAAAAACGATTTTTAATGCTCTTGTCGTTTTCTCTGACCCAAAATTGAATCGTTATCCAAATCCGCCTCCTCTTTTTTGAAAATAATTCCCTCGCTTTCAAATATATTGTTATAAATTACTCCCCGGTTTTCTTTTTCAAAATTATTACGACTGCTGTTCCACCAATAAACATCTTGACTGGCTAAGGGAAAATTTAATCTCTTTAAAATTTTTGCCGCCTCATTTTTATCTCCCATTCGTAGCTGGGCCAGATTTTCCATAACCACAGGTAAATCTGAAAGATAAACTAATCTTTTAAGAAAATCAGTGGCTTTTTTGGGGAGTTGCTTTGGTAGACCCTAGCATAGCCTAATTTGGTTTTATCCTCCAAAGCAGTAAAGATAATCTTCTTTAGCCATACCATCAAAGAATAATGCTGTCAGTGCGCCACAAAGTTCCAGGAGGAATTTGCCCAAGAGATTCTTTTCTTTCAATCTTCCAAAAGAATAATAAAAAGAATAATAAAAGATTAGCCATTCTAATCTTTCTCTTGCTTTAGGAGAAATATGCCAGTACTCAGCTAAAGCTCTCCAATGCTCGGTAGTAGACCCAGGTTTAAAACAATTTGATACATGATAAACCACTTCCGTTTTTAGATAATTATTTTACCTAAGAAGTGTTACCGATGTATCTCAACCTACTCAACCGGATTTAATCAATAAAAATTTAAAAAGCCTGCTTCTGACCTTCCGCAAAGCGGGACAAAGACAAAAAATTCCAATTTGCGCCTAAAATTGGCTGGCGATCCCTCGCAGAGGGCGAGCCAGCAACCTCTTTTTCTGATTGGCGGTGGGGGCGAGATTCGAACTCGCGTTCCGCCATAAGCGGAGCATGGTTTTCGAGACCAGCCTGTTGGACCACTCCAGCACCCCACCTTTGGTGTCCCTGGTCCGACTTGAACGGACAACCTAGTGCTCCGCAAGCACTTGCTCTATCCATTAAGCTACAGGGACATTTTCAAAAGTCGAGGAAATTATATCACACTTTAGGTTCACGGGGCTCTTTCTCTTCTAGTTCAAGGGGGATTTTTTTGGCTAGCCAGGCGGAGACTTTATCGTAAAAAGTAGGGGGGGCTTCTTCGTAAATCAAATATTTTTCCATAATTTCCCTTATTTTTCTTTCGTCCTCTTTTTTAATAACAAATGAAAGACGACCAGGAAGATCCAGTCTGGTATCTATGTTTAACAACCTATCATTATATTTGTCAGAAAACCAAAAACGCCAAAGGTAATCCCAATCGTATGACCTTTCGGCAAAAGAAATTCCCTTGGTGGTAATTTTATATTCTATTTCCTCAGGCGGAATAACCGAAAGAACATAATAAAAAAAGGTCAAAGAAATAATGGAAGCAATTAAAAGCCATTCCTTAACAAAGAACAATATCAAACAAAAAAGAAAAACCATTGCTAAAACCGTTGTCCAAAAATTTTTATCTCTTTTTTTGTAAGGTCTTAAAGGGGCTCTCCAAGAAAAAAGGATTTTGATCTGCTTTACAGGAACCACTTCAACAGGAACTTCAGAAGAGTCTTTGGACAGCTTTTCTGGTGACATACAATTCAAGATTAAAATATTCAAAAATTAAAATCAAGAGGGAAAAATGGCGGAAGGGGCGAGATTCGAACTCGCGTAGGGCTTTCGCCCTCCACGGTTTTCAAGACCGGGCCGTTAAACCGCTCCGGCACCCTTCCTTAGCGGAGAGTGTGGGAGTCGAACCCACTGCTCCGTTTCCGAAGCGCAGTTTAGCAAACTGCTGCCTTGCCGTCCGGCCCACTCTCCAAACACAATCATTTTAGCAAAAAACAACCCCAAATACTACCTTGCTAAAGTTAAACCCCAAACCTTTTTTACTCCGGCTTTCTTTAATAAACTTCCACAAGTTTTTAAGGTTGCCCCGGTAGTCCAAATATCGTCAATTAAAAGAAGATTGAACAACGGACTATGAATATTGGACAAGACAGAAAAAGCGTTTTCAATATTTTTCTTTCTTACTTTTTTGCCCAACCCAAACTGGGGTTGGGTAAATTTGGAACGAACTAAAACATCCCTTCTAAATTCCAAGCCCCAGAATTTTGCCAGTTTTTCCCCAAATATTTCAACCTGATTAAAACCGCGATAATTCTTTTTATACCAGTAAAGGGGAACGGAGATTAACACCGGTTTTTTGACCTGAATATACTGCTTCATTAAATCAAAGTGGTCACTTTTGTCTAATGAAGTGACAATAATATTAAAAAGTTCCTCCGTTAGATCGGTAACATATTTAAACTTTAATTGATGAATTGCCTCTCTAATAATTCCCTGATAAGAAAAAACAGAAAATAGTCCATCTATCGACCACTTTGTTTGACAAAAACGATGAGTTTGACCAAAAGGGGAATATTTTTGGCAAACAGGGCAAATTTGCTTTTCAATTAGTTTTATTTTTGAAATACAGGAAGGGCAAAAATAATATCCTTTCTTCTGGCAACCAAGACAAATTTTTGGAAAAAGAAGGTCAAAAAAAATCATTTAGGCAGAAGGTATTTCAACTACTCCTTTATAAATCGCTGTCCAGCCGCTTTTGAGAAATTTTTCCCTTTCCGTAGCATCTCTTATTTTAAATAGGCCTCATAATAAATTACCCTGAAAAATGACTTTGTCTTTCGTTGAATAAACTCTTTTAAGGTTATGTTTTTAAATATGTAGTTTAGTTCGTGATTCCTCAGTTACGACAGCAACTAAGGAATTTTATGCAGTGGAGATGCCCGGAATTGAACCGGGATCCGCGAAGAACCCTTTTAAAACTTCTACAAGCTTAGCCGAATTTTAAAATTCATCTGATTTTGATCCAATCGGCGGGAAAAACCAGACTTGGTTTTTTAAATTTTGCCAGCAGGAAAAAACCAAACCCGTAGGCTACATCTCAGCTTTGTTCACACCCTTAGGGCCCTGCTGAGAAAAAACCCCAGGATGGCGATTAAGCTACAGCGTAGTTAACCGCAAAATCAACTTCGTTGTTGACTTTTATTTTTCGACCCTTTTTTATGCCTTTTGGTCAAAGGCAGCTTGCCATTTTAAAAGTGCCCTTCCGTCGAATCCTGTCATCCCCAAAAATTAGTGCAAAGTCAAAATTTTACAAACTTTGAACTATAAACTATAACTTTTAATTTTTAATTTTGAATTTTTCTGTCTAACTCTCTTTCTGCCTCTCTCTCTAGTTCCCTTTTTTTAATTGCCAATTTTTTCTCAAACTTTTTTTTGCTTTTAGCTAACGCTAGCTCTACTTTTATCAAACGGCCTTTATTATAGCAGGAAACAGGGATCAAAAGCAAATTTTTTTGCTTCATTTTGGATTGGAGAGCTAAAATCTCTTTCTTGTGAAGAAGAAGCCTTCGGGTTTTTCTTGGATCGTAACCAAAAACCCTAGCATTCTCATATTGGGGAATAACCGCATTAATTAAATATATTTGGCCGTTTTTTATTTGCGCGTAGGCCTCGTCCAAAGAAATTCTTCCCAAAAAAACTGATTTTGTCTCTTGGCTTTCAAGGGAGATACCAGCCTCTATCCGATCAAAAAGTTGGTAATTAAAACGGGCCCTTTTGTTAAAGACTCTCATTGATGTCAAAAGAAAAAACAAAACCGTCTTTTACCAAAATCGCTTTTTTTCCTTTCTCCCAAACATCGATGAATTCCGCTCCTTCGGGCGCTCCCGACCAGGAATAAGAAGATTTAAACAAACCGTTTTTATCCAAAACTACCAATTTTTTGTTTTCCGAATCAAAAAGATAAAGATTTTGCGTTTCTCCATCAAGATAAAAAGATTTTAATTTTAAAAGATCTTTTTTAGGAACTCCTTTTATTTCAAAACGATCCTTCTTCCCTTTGACAAATTTTGAGATATTTCCTTCTTTGTCCAGAATCCAAAGAAAACCATCAATAGCCAGAGAAACCGGTTCGTTTTCTAAAAAAACACCCGGGGACAGCCATTCTCTTAACGCCCCAAAACCGTCTTCCTTTTTTGGATATTGCCATATTTTTTTATTTTGACCATCTAAAAGATAGAGATTGTCGGCAAAAACAGCCAAAGAAACAATTTTTCCCCAAGATTCACTGGCAGGGATAATTAAAGAAACCTTTTTTTCCTTTATTTCTACTTTAAAAATTCCCTTTTCGTTTAAAAAATAAATTAAGCGACTCGAGGAGGCTAAAAGTTGGGCTTTCTTTAAATTTTCATTAGAAAAGAAAAAAGACGATTTTTTTTCCAAATCCAAAAAATAAAGGGAGGCATTTTGGTTATCTAAAACAATCAGTTGGCTACCAATACGAGAAATTGCTGTTGCTTTTGCCTGCGGCTTAAGAAGCCCTAAATCGAAAAAAACGGGAATTTCTCCAAGATTATAATCCTTTTGGGTCCGGTTTAATAATTCTTTCACTTTTTCCCGGAGGAAGATAACTTCGTCTTTTCTTATTTTAATTTTTTCCGCTTCCCCCAGAAGGTTGTTGGCCTCTTCCAAAGACAATCTGGCTAAATCAATATCTGAATCAATTACCCCCTTGGCCTTGTTATATTTTTCTTCTGCCTGGGAAAAAAGTTGTTTAAAGCGCAATTCCTTTTCAGTATTTCTTTTTTTATTCACCCCTAAAACTAAAATCCCCAAAAAAAGAAGGAGGAAGATTAGGGCAACAAAAAACGTCTTTTTCCTTCCCCCTGTTTTCTGTCTTTCTGCCCGGAAATATATTTTTTGCCTAAGCGGAAAAAAAAACATTTTTATTCTTTTAAAAAAGGACTCTTTTGCTGGAAGTTTTGCTTCTTCCTCTTCAACAATAGTTTCAAGAGGGGAAAGAGGAACAATCTCATCAAGGGTGTCAGCGAAAAGGGAACAGACAACAGCGGCAATTTGGGCTGTTTCTTTTCTTCCTAAAACCATTGGTGCCAAAGACTCGACGATTTCCTGAGGGGTTTCTAAATTTAAAGAAGCGCGAACGGTTCCTTCGCTTATAACCTCAAAAAAACTTTTATTTCCAATCAAAAAAACATCTTTTTCTTTTGCCAAACCGCTACCTACCTTTATTCGTCCCTCTTCCTCTCCGGCCAACAACTCCACCAACAACCCTCCCCTTTTAATCAAGACCTTTCCTGCCCCCAAAACGCCGAGATAAAAAACGTTTTTTTCTTCTGCCGAAAGAAAAACCCCCACTGTCACTTCTGTTGTCGGCCATTCTTCTTTTATTTTTAAAAGGGAGGCATTTAATCTCTCTAAAACCCCTCCCTCCAAATTTCCAAAATACTCTTCATGCAAACGACCAAGAATTTCTCTTCCTAAGGCGACTGATTCTATTCCCGGTTCAACCGACTGAAGACTTACTACCGCCACCAATTTCCCCCTTTTGGCCATTTTTTCTGGATCTTCAGGAAAAAAAGTATGCACCCCAGACCATGAGGTGGAACTGGGTATTCCCACAATTTTTGCCAATTCTAGCCTAACCATTTTTTACAAATAAACTAAAACGACGATAAAAATCGTAATTGAAATTCCCAGGAGCAAAAAAGAAAGAAACTTCAGAAAAAAATCAGCCGGACCAGAAATTACTTTAGTCATTATCAATACCTGTCTAACCACAATAAAAGCGAAGCAAATGTAAATAAAAAAAGCTAAGAGAATAAACACCTTCAACACCGACCACAAAGATAAATGAACCAACAGATTAGAAATTTTTTGTTCGTTCATTTTTTTCTTAAATCTTGCAACAATTTAGCTATTTTTCCTGGATGGGGCACGTCAACAAAATCAAGTTTTGTCTTCTCTCCTGCCGTCTGGATGGTAATGTTGCCAAAATCAAAAATCGCTCTTATTGCCCCAATTTGAGTATCGGTAACATCTTGAATCTTTTCCAACTCAGCGTCGCTGATTTCTTTATATAAAAGGCCATAAAAATCAACGTCAATTATTCTTTTGTTGGTAATTACTCCGACATTAAAAAACCAACTTAAGAATTTCTCAAAGAGAAAAGCAATTACCAAAAGATACCATCCTATAAAAACAACGATTTTATAAGACTGGGGGAGAATAAAAATTGGGGGAAAATAGCCCAAAAGGAAGGGAATAAAAAAAGAAACAATTCCGATAATAATCCAGCCAAAATTGGTGATTATATGTTTTCTTAAAACTAAATAAACAATTTCATCGTCCCCTTGATCGGAAAGGCGAATATTGGGAAGTTTTTTAACAAAAATTCCCACCTTTGCGGAAACGGGCGGGTTGAAACCCATTTCCGGTTGAGCGGTATAAAGATCGGGCATCACCTTTATTTTATCACTTTTTTCTAATATCAAACAAACTAGACTTGATGCCAATAGCCCCCGGAGCTCGTAAATTAAAAATATATTTAAAGTCCTCCCCGGAAAATTCCTTTCTTCCTTTATCTGTCTCAAAATAAACAGTTTTCGTAAAACCGTCATTGGAATAAACTTGATTTAAAGAAATTATTTTGGTAATAGGACCGCCATATTTTTCCGCCTCCTGCTTTACTTTTTTTTGGTCCCAGGTTCCAAAAATCCCAGCGTCTAAAGATGAAAGGTGGGAAACCTCAGAGGGATTGCCTTTATAAATCAATAAGGCATTTAAAACATCAGCAAATTCTTCTTCAGTCAACCACGGATGAGAGCGACCATAAGAAGCCCCGCTCCTTAAACGATACCAAGCTTTGTAAAACCAAGGAGAACCGGCTTTTTTTTCCCAAGCTTCACCCGTCCAACCTTCCCTTCCTTTAGGAGTATCCCAAAAACCAGGAGTTGAATAACCATTATAGGTATAAGAAAAAATATAACCGCCAGCAGTTGAAGCATACCAAGCGGAAAAGGGTTTACCGCCGACCATTAAAACCCAGCCGCGGGTAGCATTAACCGCCTCTTCCCATTTTCCCCCTTTGTTATAAGGTTTATAAACCTGGCAATTTTCTGTAGCGCAAATTGAACCGGCGCCATTATTGGTATAAGCCAAAGCATAAGAACGAGCAGCTACGGCTTGGGCTTTTAGGGCCTCAAATCCGCCATTCTCCCCCCAGGAAGCAGGCATTTCGTAAATCCTTTTGACATATGTTTCCAGGTCAACAGTGCCATACCCTTGGACTTTTATATTTATGTTTGTCGGGTAGTCTTTTTTAATTTCAATTCCGCTTCCATAATAAGCCCGCAAAATTTCCTCAGCACTTTGGCCGGCTTTGGCTCGACCATAAGCTCCGTATTGACTCATTCCTTTGCGGTGGGGGGCACCGAAAGAAAAAACAGCAAATGCCGGCCGAAAACCGGGATCAAAATCGGGCCCTGAGGCCGGATCGTCCGCCGGAGGAACCTCGCCCACTGAAGTTTGAAATCCTCCGGCCTTCAAAGCCAAAAGCTCTTGTTGCTTAGCTTTAATTTGGGCAAAAAAATTCTCGGTTTTTTCTACCTCTCCGGCTAAAAATTCTACCTGTTTATTTACTTGATTTTTCAAGGTCGTTAAAGAAATTTGGTTTTTTTTAAGAGCGCTTTTATCGGCCTCAAGGGCGACAATATCCTTGGACACCGCCATAATTATCTTTAAATCTTCTTTGGCCGCCGCTTGTCTTAGACCCAACTTCCGACCAAACTCGTCAGCCGATCGCGAGGAAAGAAAAATTACCAAGGGAGAATCAAAACTCCGGCTCTTTTTGTAAAGATCTCTAATTCGCGCCGCTAACAATTCTTTCTGCACCCCCAAATCAATTTCTCTTTCTAATATTTCTCTTTCGGTAATTTTCAGCTTGGCCTCAAGCAAAATTAAGTTTTTACTGATTTTTTCCAATTCTTTCTTGTAGGTCGCCAAATCGGTTTTATTTTTTTCATGAGCTTCTTTTCGGGCGTCGATTTCTTGTTGAAGCTCTCTTATCTGACAATCATAATCGGTGGAAGAACATTCTGCCAAGACAGTAATGGCAAACACCAAAGAATAAAGAAAGAAGAGAAGAAGAATGCCAATTATACCCGCCGACCAAATTGGTCCGGAAAAAAACCAATAAATAAATGACTGTTTCTTTTGAAATTTGTGGTTAAGGTTTTGATAAGAATAATCAATCATAAAAAGTTTGTTAATTTCTATTATACCTCTTGCCCTAACCCAACCTTTAGTGTAGACTTTAAATTAATGAAAAAGTTCCTTCTTTTTCTTTTCTTCTTTTTTCTAACCATTTACTTCAGCAATTTTTCTCAAGTGCAGGCGGTAAACGAAGAAGAATGCAGAGCTCATGGGGGAGAATGCAGAGAAATGCTTTGCTACTTCGGTGAAAACGATATTGGTAATTTCGACTGCCATTATTACTATGATGTTATTGGTGTTCAGCAACAAGCATTGTGTTGCGTACGGGTGCAACCCTCACAAATCTCGTCTCCGGCTAGGATTAATGTCCACGGGCCCTGTCCTACTGATAAAATTTATACCGCCTTAGGGTGTGTTCCTGTTGGTAAAGGCCATAGTATCGAAGACTTTATTGTTTGGTTTTTGCAAAGATTGATTGGTATTTCTGGGGGGATTGCTTTTTTATTAACAATTTTTGGCGGCTTTAAAATTTTAACCTCTGCCGGAAATCCAAAAGGGGTACAGGCAGGAAGAGAAATTATTACTTCGGCCCTCATTGGGCTTTTATTTATAATTTTTTCCCTTTTTCTGTTAGAATTAATTGGAGTTAAAATTTTAGGAATTCCAGAATTTTAAACTATGACATTAATTGCCAGTATTCCCCCACCGCAATTAACTATTCCTCCCCAAAATCCGACTCCCGGGTTAATTAATTTTTACAAATTAAGATTGGCTTTTCCTTATGGCTCTCTACTTTCCCGAAGCGACCTGACAATCGGCGAAATAATTTCCAAGGCTCTTGTTTATCTTTTTATTATCACTGGATTAATTCTTCTTTTTTTTCTAATTTCTGGGGGGTTTCAATTAATGTTTGGGGCGGCTAATCCAAAAGCAAAGGAAGGAGCCAGTAAAACCATCACAAATGCAATTTTGGGCTTTATCGTTCTTTTTGTTTCTTATTGGCTGGTGCAAATTATTGAAGTAATTTTTGGGATTTCTATTTTGAAATGAGAAGAAGGAAATGGGAAGTGAGTCGGGAAAAAAGAAGTGAGAGGTGAGGAAAAATGGCGATAAGAAGTTTTAAAGATCTAGATGTCTATAATAACCTTTATAAAGCTTCGCTAATCGTCCTAAAAGAGATAATTCCGAAACTTCCAGAAGAAGAAAAATTTAACCTTAAAGATCAATTAAGAAGAGCTTGTATGGCACCTTGTGCAATCATCGCTGAAGGCTATTCTAGAAAAAATCAGAAAAAAGCTTGGAAAAAATATTTGGATGATGCTATCGGAGAATGCAACGAAATGATCGTTCATTTGTCTTATGTTAGAGATCTTTACAACAAAATAATTGACCCAAATTTATGCACGAAATTAATTGAAACTTATGATATTTCTGGAAAACAACTCTTTACTCTCGGAAAAAACTGGCAAGTTTACTAATCGTTTCTCAGTTCTAATATCTCACTTCTCGACTCGCTTCACACTTCTCCTGTCTCACTTTCCAAAGCGGCGCTGACGCCGCTGATACTCCCCAATCGCTTTATTAAATTCTTTTGGTCCAAAATCGGGCCATAAAGTGTCGGTAAAATATAATTCCGAGTAGCTCATTTGCCAAAGTAAAAAATTGGAAAGTCTTATTTCTCCGCCAGTTCTAATGATCAAATCAGGGTCGGGTTGCCCGTTGGTATAAAGGTGTTGAGAAATCAATTCCTCGTTAACTTTTTCCGGAGGAATGCCTTCTTTAATAATTTCCTTAACCGCCCTGACGATCTCATCTCTTCCGCCATAATTTAAAGCCAAATTAACTTTCATTCTTTCATTTTTCAAAACAATTTTTAGCATTTCTCCGATAACTTTAGCCACTTTTCTGGGAAAGGCTTGAAAATTTCCTAAAACAAACATCTTTATCCCTTGTTTTTTGTATTCTTCTTTTTTCTCTTTAACGATTTTTACCAAAAGATCAAAAATACCCTTAACTTCTTCTTTGCTTCTTTTGCGCCAGTTTTCGGTAGAAAGGGTATAAACAGTTAGATATTTTATTCCCAATTCTTTGGCGTGCTTGACAATTCTTTCTAAATTTTTTGCTCCGGCTTCGTGGCCTTCATTGACGGTTTTTCCATGTAAGGCAGCCCAACGTCGGTTGCCGTCCATAATGATAGCAACATGTTTGGGAATATTGCTTGGGTTAAGTTTCATAGGGGCAATTTTACTCTTTCACTTCGGTTTATTCAAGACAAATTCTCTTTTTTCATCATCCTTAAAAGCAACCAGTGATCCATCCGGGTTTAAATGAAAAGGATTTCCCCGGAAAACAACTACTTTTCCTGGATTTTTTAACTCAAAAAGTTTTCCGGAAAGATCATATCTTTCCTTTTGACCTCGCCACCGTTCGGGAAGTCCTCTCCTTTGTTCTGGATTCATTTTTTGCCTCCATTAAAATTTTGAAGGGTTTTTAAAAACCACCAAAAAAGCCAAAAACCCATTAAAATTGAAAAAAGAGTTATTGAAGCTAAATAAGTTTGGGCAATCCAACCTAAACGCCCCCTAATTCCCATTAAAAATCGCAAAATTGCCAAAAAAAATATTGTTCCCAACCAAAAATACCCAGGCAAACCAAAGATCAACAATTCCTGAGATAAATCCTTTTCTTTCTCAATTCTTTTAATTGTTAAAAAAGGATGACAAATCAAACCGTATAAGTTTCTAAAAAACAAATATATTTCTCTTATTAATAAAAGAAAAGTTATTTTAAATATTTTTTTAAAAGATTTTTTAAATTTTAAATGTAAATTTTTGGTTTTCATTTTTAAATTTTAAATTTGGCCAACCAAATCTTTTTAAAAGAGGCGCGGGCCCTTGACAATCGCGACTCAACCGATTTAAAACTTGTTTTTAATTTTTTGGCAATTTGGTTGATAGTCAGTCCTTCTATATATTTAAGTCGCAAAACTTCCCCATATCCTTCGGTTAGGATGGCTAAAACTTTTTTCACCTCCTTTCTCAATTCCTCTTTTTCCAGCTTTTCGTCTGGAGTTAAAGCCTCGGAGGCCAAAGTTTCCAAAAAAGGAAAGCGGGAAAATAAAATAGTTTTTATCTTTTTCTTTCGGTAAAAATCGGCAATTTCATGATTAGCAATACCGCAAAGCCAAGTAAAAAAAGAGGATTTGCCGGAATAGACAGACAAAGAATCAGTTGCCGAGAGCAAAACTTCTTGAAAAATTTCTTCGGCCTCATTAGGATCGCCAACCTTTCGAAAAACATAATTTTTAAGACGGGTCAAAATTTCTTTGGTAAATTGCTTTTTGATTTGCGACTTCATAGCGAGGTTAATTATATTTTAGGAAAAGGTTTTGTCTTAAAAAATTAAAAACGGGTGATTAATGTTCCGGCTGTTGGCCGGGAAACAATCGCTTGATAAAGATTTCCTTTTGTTTGCCCGTTAATAATCCAAACATCAATCCCCATTTTGACCATCTTTAGACTCTCTTCCACCTTGTGAAACATTCCTCCGGTAACATCCGGCGCCGAGGATTTTCCCAACACCCTTTTTATTGTTGCAAAATTACCCGGGGTTATTTTAGAAATGATTTTTCCTTCTTCGTCGTAAACGCCTTCTGTCACCCCGCAATGGATTATTTTTCCAACCTTTAAACCCCGAGAAAGAAATTTAAAGGCAAGATTAGCTAAGGTTGTTTCCCCAGAAAAAATACAACAACCCAACTGCTTGTCAATAATAACATCTCCAAGAACAAGGGGAACAATTCCCCTTTTTAGAGCCTCAATTATCGGCTCGACAAAAATTTTTTTTAATTTTTTGCCCTGGGCAAAGGAAAAAGAGGAAGGAAAAAAAGATAAACAAGGAATTTCGTTTTCCAAAAAAATCTTGTTGACAATTCTGTTTATAGCAATCGCGTCTTGTTGAACCAGGCAAAGACCATAAAGGTCTTTTTTCTTTTTTAATCCATCGGCCGTTTTATATTTGCTGGCCAAAGTGTGACCAAAAGATCCGCTTCCGTGAGCAACGACCAAAGGTAAATTTTTTAAATGAGCTTTTTTAATTTCTTTTGCCAATTGAAAAATGATTTCCTGTTTTGGAGTATAAGGAATATTCTTATTAGTAATTAAACTACCGCCAAGTTTTATCAAAACCAATTTCTTCATCAATATTCTCTTTTTAAAATAAAATCTATTCCCGCCTTTAATTGATCCCTTGAAGGTTGAACCTTCAAAAAACCAAGTTTTTTTTCAAAAATGAAGAAAGCTTGATTAGCAAAGTTTTCCGCCATTTTTTGGGCGTAGTCAAAACTACCATGTTTTTCCATTTGTTCAATCACCCATTCAACCTCTTCAGCGGTTTTTTCCTCTCTTTTTTTTGCTATAATTTTTAATAGCTTTTTTTTGACTTGACCTTTAGCTTTTTGAAAAAGATGGACCAACATAATAGTTCTTTTTCCTTCATAAATATCATTTCCTTTCTGTTTTTTTAATCCGGCAAAATCAGAAGTTAAATCTAAAATATCATCACGGATTTGGAAACAATAACCAAGAGGCTTGCCAAATTCATAAATCGCTTCAAGTTGTTTTTTATTCGCCCCGGCCAAGATCGCACCCAATCTCATTGGTCCGGCAATTGTGTAGTAGGCAGTTTTACTTTCCAAAATAAATAAAATATCCTCCTTAATCAGGTCGGTTTTGTTCTTCCGTGTCCAAAAAAGCTCAACTGTTTGGCCAAAAGTCGTTCGGCCAAGCATCTGATAAAATTCTTCGGCAATTCTCGCTGCTTTTTTCTCCCCCAAAAGAGAACGGTTATCCCAAAGAATCTTCCACATCAAAAGATGAAGGGTGTCACCGGCGTTAATCGCCAATTCCCGACCATAAAGCCGGTGGAGAGTTGGCTTTCCTCTTCTTTCCAAGGAATCATCCTCAATGTCGTCATGATTTAAAATCCAATCTTCGGAAACTTGCATTGCGGCTGCTGTTCGAATCGCCTTTTCTTGGGGAAAACCCATTGCTCCGGCAGTCAAAAGGACCAGAGTTGGTCGTAAATACTTTCCTTTTCTTAGAGGATATTCGGAAACTATTTGACGATGAAATTTAATCAAAGGCGAATACCTCTCCGGAGGTTTACAATAATCGGGAAACTTTTCAATTAAAGATAAATACTTCCTAATTTCCCCCCAGACAACCTCTTTTTTTTCTTCTAAAACGTTCCTAAAATTAATTATCATCATTGACATTTTATCATTAACTTGCAATTGGAGATGTTTTTGTTATTAAATAGAATAAATGAAAAATCTTTTGGCTCAATCTCCTACTGGTGGAGTTGATATTGGCAAAGAATTTTGGTTAAAACCGGGCCTGGGAATTGGCGATGTTACTACCTATCAGACAATTGGCGGAATTGTCTCTATTATTTTAAAAAATGTTTATATTTTGGCTGGAATTACTCTTTTCTTCCTGTTGATTTTCGGTGGCATTGGCATTATTATGGGAGCAGGCGGAGGTGATCCAAAAAAAACCGCTCAAGGCCAGCAGGCTGTCACCTCGGCCTTAATTGGTTTTCTTGTAATTTTTGCCAGTTATTGGATCATTCAAATTATTCAAATATTAACAGGGGTACAAATTCTAAAACCGGGAATATAAAAATGTTTTTAAATCTTATCGTTCAGGCAACAAACCTTTTTGGAGAAATTTCTCCTCCGCCGGGGGTTAATCAGTATGGAGAAGTCAGTAGCGGCGGGTTAATTAAATTTTCCAACAACATTTTAAAATTAATCATTGTTGGTGGAGGTATTTTTACTTTTATAAATTTTTTGTTAGCCGGATTTGGTTTTATGACTGCTGGCGGAGACCCAAAAAAAATCACCCAGTCGGTTGATAAAATTTGGCAGTCGGTTTTAGGGCTGGTAATTATGGCTGGCTCTTTTGTGGCTGCGGCCATAATTGGTTGGATAGTTTTTGGAGATGTCACTGCCATCTTAAACCCAAAAATTTATGGACCACAATAAATTGAGATTTTTAAACATCTTATTTTTTGTCTTTTTATCTTTTTTTTGTGTAATATTCCCTTCGCCTGTTTATTCGGACTGCCAGTCATTGTGTGCCCCAGCAAATTGCAAAGAAACCCGGTGTAATACCTGTAGTTTTTGTCTTCTTCCTGCGGGCAGCCAATCACTTGGCCAATTTGAAGGATTGGGACCTTTAGGAACTATAATTAGAAGAATCACTAACCCTCGGGATATTGGTGAACCAATAAATTTTTTAAACAAGGTTATCTCTATCACCGTCGGTTTTATTACTTTAATTGCTTTTGTCTATTTTGTTTTCCTTTTCTTCACCGCTGCTTTAAGTTGGGTTACCGCCGGCGGCGATCAAAAGAAAGTGGAAAACGCCGGAAAACAAATTACTAATGGAATTATTGGAATGATTGTTGTTGTTTCTGCTATCTTTTTAATAGACCTTTTAGGAAAGGTTTTGGGGATTAATATTTTAAATCCTTTTTCTTTTATTGTTGATATTTGGAGATAAGATACCAATGCCAACAAAAGGAATTTATAATCCTTTGGTACCTTCATCAGAAACGCAAACCGGCGGAGAGTGGTTGCCAAAAGCAATTTCTGTTTTTGTTCAGACGCTTTTGATTGTCGGTTTTATTGCTATGATTTTTTATTTTATCTATGGCGGAATTATGTGGATTACTGCCGGAGGGGACACTAAAAGAACGGAAGGAGCCGGCAAACAAATTACCCAGGCAATTGTGGGAATGGGAATTGCTGCCGCCGGCTGGGCAATAATTTCCCTTTTGGACAGATTTTTTGGTTTGAATATTTTGACCGGTGGATTAAAAATTCCCACTTTTTAACTTGACAATCCTTGTTGATTAATTTATCTTAAAAATCAGTTAGATTGCGAAAGGGGGTGAAAAATAATTAAAATGAGTCTTTTTTCTTTTTTGGTCACCACAATTCAATTGTCGCCAGTTGAAGAACCGGGAGCAGGCTGGACTGACTTGGGATCAGTCATTTCCGCTCTGGTGAGATTATTAATGATTGTTGCCGCTTTGGCAACCTTTCTTTACCTCTTAATTGGCGGTTTTCAATGGATTACCTCTGGGGGTGATGCTAAAAAAACAGAAGCGGCGGGAAAACAAATTACCAACGCCTTAATCGGTTTAGGAATTGTTGCTGCCGCTTGGGCCTTTATGAAAATAATTGAAATTTTCTTTAGAATCCAAGTTATTAGCGGACCGATACAAATTCCCACCCCAAGGTAATTTGAAAGATGAACAACTCTTTTTATCTTGCTCAGGCCTGGAAACAAGGTTGTTATGAAACAGTTGATGGAGTAAAAGTTGCCACCCTTAAGGGGTTTGAGTGTGTTTTTGCTAATATTTTAAATGTGATTGTTCGGTTAGCGGGGATTGCCTTGTTTGTTATGCTTTTAATAGGCGCGATTAAACTGATGACGGCTGGCGGAGACCCAAAAAAAATTCAGTCAGCCCAACAAACCTTTACTTATGCAATTTTTGGTTTGGCAATAATTGTCGGCTCTTGGTTTGTTTTCCTTTTAATCAAAACTTTTACCGGAATTGATGTTTTGAAATTTACTATTTTTACTCAATAAATGAAATTCCTGCCTAAAATATTTTTATTTTTTTTCCTTTATCAAATTTTTAATTTTCAAATTTCAAAATTCAACTTAGTCCGGGCGGAACCTTTAAATGTTTGTCCGGCAGAGATTTATCTTTGCGGCACTCCCGGGCCGGAAAATAATCCTTTTTATCCTTATCCCGGTTCTTCCTGTTATAAATATACCAAAGATCCAAAAGCTATCATCAATTATAACGTTCAGGCGCAAAAAACAATTTATCTTCCTTATTCAACCCCTGGTCCTGTTTCTTACAGCTGGAACTTTACCGCGGGGGCGGAAGCGGAAAATTTAAAAATTCCTGTTGTCCGCGAGGTTGCCGAACTTTTTGAGGGCGAAGAACCGTTTGGAAGAAAAATTTCCTTAGACAGCGAAGGAAACCCAATTTTAGAAAATTTTGGACCAATAAGTAAGCTAACTGTCTATAATCCAGTTCAGGATAAATTAAAACAAATTATTGCCGTTTCCGCCATTGATAGCCAATATGAAGCGCCCAACCCAATTCACGATTATATCATTGCCTACGCAATTCCCGCCCAGGGTCACAGTCCCAGTCCTTCCGGACCGTGTAATGACAAAGATTGGTGGTATGGAGGAGAAGAATTTAAAAACAATTCTTTGGCCAGACCAATAAGGGCCAGCGAGCCTGATTGTACTGCTTTTTTAAAATCGGGAGCGGTTCCTTTTCATTCCGAAGCCAATATTCAATCCCGCTATGCTGGGGTTGTTTGTCCAAAACTTTACGGCCAACCTCATGGCTTATATGTCCAAAAGTTAAAATCTGAGGGGAAAATTTTTTGCCCCCTATCAGAACAGGTGCTGGTTGAGGTCTGGAAAAAATTTATGCCTCTGGTTTCTCACGAGGCGGAACCGGCACAGATAACTTTAACTTTTGACGGCAAACCGGCAGGCGAGGGAAAAATTTATCTCCCCCATCTTGCCAGGCTAGAACAAATTTCTTCAATCTTTAAGGCTATCCAAATTCCCAAAGAAATTGAAGAAGAATTGGACACCACAATAGTTAACGTTTCCTCTGCTGTTTCAAAACAAGGCCAGGAGTTGGTTTGCCCGGCAAAAATTGATCTTTTGCCTACTCCAGCTCAGGGCGGAGGCAATTTTGAAATCCAAGTTCCACTTCCACCAATAATTACCCCCACCCCCTCTCACTTTAGCGAAACCCTTCGTCAATCGGGAAATTTACAAATTGCTATCCCTGAAATTTTAAAAATAAAAGAAAATTTAATTGGAAAAAATGGCTTTTTTAGAGCCTGGCTTCCGGTAGAAATCGTTAAAAAATTAGAAGAAGAAATTGCCAAAGAAGGAGATGCTGCCGAAGGAGAAGGAAAAATTAGAATCATTCCCAAAGACAATGTTGACTCAATCTATCCTTCGGAATTTGTTATAAAATATCCTTATTTAAACGCTATTGACAAATATTATCAGGAATTTTTGAAATTATTGATTCCGCCAGAAATATATTGACAATGGAAAAAACTTCTTTTAAAATGAAAACAATGAGCTTGCCCAAAAAAATAAAAATTATTTTTCTTTTTTTCTTCTTTTTCTCCTTTTTCTTTATTTTTAAAAATTCTTCTCGGGCTGCCTACGAGATGGGAGGAGCCGGAGGCGGTTTTTACGATCCCACTTTAGAAGAACACACTAAACAATTGAAAGAAGACCAAGAGAACAAAACTATCTCTACCGCTTCCTTTACCCAAACCTTTGTCTCAAATATTTTTAATAGCCTTAGCCACTCAATGGTTGGAGAAGTTTGTGAGGAAGGTGATACTGAATGCGAACAAAGATTACAATCTTATGGAGGAGGTGGGGTCATAAGAGGAACTCTTGGTTTAATAAGTTTTCTTTATCTTAATCCTCCCGCCTCAGGGGTAGAATATTTGGCCGATTTAAAAAGAAATTTTGGGATTGTCCAACCAGCTTATGCCCAGCAGGGTTATGGATTTCAATCTTTAAGCCCAATTTTAAAAATTTGGAAAGCCCTGAGAAATATAGCTTATCTTTGTTTTGTTATCGTTTTTATCATTACCGGCTTGGCAATTATGTTTAGAGTAAAAATTTCTCCCCAGGCGGTGATTACCCTTGAAAGCGCCTTGCCAAAAATTGTAGTTGCTTTAATTGTGGTTACTTTTTCTTACGCCATTGCCGGATTTTTAATTGACTCAGTTTATCTTTTAATAGGAATTAGCTTCGGAATTTTAAATTCAACCGGATTTTTAAGTGGAGATTTAACGGCGGAAAAATTTTTTAATTTAGGAATAGGGGATTTGTTGTGGCAATATTTTACAAAGGGATTTTACTATTTAGATACTCTTTCCGTTTCTTACTTGGTTAGCATTCCAGTAATAAGAGACATCCCTATTATAGGAACCGGTATAGGGCGGGGGCTTTTGGATTTAATTTTAACCCTAGCCTTAGCTTTTGCCTTCTTTAAACTCTTTTTTTCTCTACTTACTTGTTATATTCAAATTATTATTTCAATTGTCGCCGGACCTTTAACAATTGCAATGTCCGCCTTACCTGGTCAGGAAGGAAAAAATTTTACAGGATGGATAAAGGGCCTTTTGTCAAATATTCTTGTCTTTGTGGGAGTAATTTTTCTCTTTCTTTTTTCCAATGTTATTAAAAATGCTACAGAAAATAGCACCAACGTCCTTTGGTCTCCACCGGGAATGTTTGGGACAAATTCCACGATGATAGGAAGCCTAGTTGCTTATGGCCTTTTATTGCTGTCTCCCAAAATTCCAGAATACATTAAAGCTCTATTTGAACCCAAAACAAAAGTTACTCCACCAAGCCAGGCTATTTTTGCTCCTATTGGCGGGGCTTATGGAGCAGCTAGATCCCCCCTGAGTTATGTTGGAAAGGTTCAAAGAACCGCTTACGAAAAGAAAGTGGTAGAGGATCTACAACATCTTGCCACCACGGGAATAAGAGAAAAAGGCCTTAGGGGAACTATACAAGCCTATGGAAAAGCTTTTAATCCTTTCCGATCATTTAGAGCAGAAGATGAGGCGAAGAAAAGAGCAGAAGATGAGGCGAGGAGAAGAGCAGGAAGAGGCGACACAGAATGAGGATTAGAAAGAAGCGATTTCAAAAACTCAAAACGATAAAAAATTGATTATTAAAAGATCCCAATAAACGCCATAAAATAATCCTTAATCGTTATTTTTTTGACCTAGATCCAGCAAGACTTTCTGCTCCTGTTCCCTCCAAAACATATGAGAAAAAAAAGTCCCAGAAGTCTCCCCAGGCAGATTTAAGAACCAATCCTTTCATTCCGGGAATTCTCCAAGCAGCAACCAGAGGGATTGCGCTTATTCCCCTTTTTAAATATCTTCTTAACCAACTCCCAAAAAACTCATAAGTTAGACGTCTCTCTCCTTCAGGGGTAATAAGCTCCAAGCGCCTCGCCTCATTAAGGATAAATGAACGAAAGGAATCCCCGCCAATAATGTAATTGGGATTATTCTTAAACTTCCCCGATTTTCTGTTTTTGGAAATTTTTAAAACGGCCTCAAGATAACCTTCCGTAAAATCGTCTTTTGTAAATTCAAAATTTTCACTTTTTTCTTCAGGTGTTTGGGCATAACGCCAACCCAAATTTCCAAAAAAATCCCCCTCGGATTCTGCCTTCGCTAATCTTCTTAGTGGTTCCTTAAGCTCGCCGTCCAAACTTCCCACAGGATCACTTAAGAGTTGATTTTTTAGAAGGGTTAGCCGGGTTTTTTCTCCATAAATCAAGTTATTTTTAGCATAGTTTGTTCCTAGCCATTTTTGGGGAATGAAACTTTTTCCATTTTCCGCTTTCCCTGAAAAGACTTTACTTAGAGTTCCTGCAGAAATGTTACTTACTCTTATTACCACCACCCTCTTGTCCTTTTTAACCAATACTTCTACCTCCTCTCCGGTATCTTCTTTATAAAAAACATAGGTTCCGCTGACTCTTTGTTCTTGAACATTTTCTCCCGAAGAATCAAGACCATATCCTTGCACCTCTTCACCCCGCCAATTATAAATTGGTGACTCATCTCTTCTCACTTCAAAACCTATTTGGAAAAAGGCATCAACCTTCAATTCTTGAAAAAGAGCAAACAAGGGAGTGCTAACTCCTGTTTGCAATCTTTGTCTCTCGTTCTCGCCTCGACCCAGAGGAACGAGTTTTCCAGAATCTCCTCTTCGATAAAAACGATATTTTGAAAAAGCATCCACCAGCTCAGGGGCAAACTTTCCCTTCATCCATTCGGCAATATGGAGAGCTTTTCTTACCGAATCCGGTTTCATTTGAGAACGTTCTAAATCCTGGAGACTTTCAAAGATAAAAAAAAGATCAAAGGCTTCGGACAAAGCACTCTTTGCTTCTTGTTCAGTACGAGGGTTTCTTTCCTTTCCTGCTCTTTGAAGATATTCTGGAACCAAACCATCAATCATTTCCCATAAAGAACTTTCCGTATTAACAATTAGGGTCCTTTCCCTCCTCTCTCTTAATAAATCATAAGCAACCTGAATTTCTCTTTCCCCAAAGAGTTGGGCTAAATTTCCAGAATCAAGATTATCCAGTCCTTGGGCAAAATCTTCTACTCCCATCACACTGTCTGCCAAGTTTCTGGCTTTTAAATAAAACTTTAAAAGGTTAAAATGGGCAGAAAATCTATCTTTTACACTTTGATAGGTCCCTTCGTCGGTCATTTTTCTTGTAAGTTCAACCCAAACTGGGCTGGTTGTCAATAAGGCAGGTTCAATAGAAGAGCTTCTAATCCTTTGGATAAGGGTCCCTATATATTCTGATTGTTGTTCTTCTGACATTTCTTTCCAATTTAAGCCTAAAACAGTCGCAACTTCCCTATAAACAGGAGACTTTTCTAATTGGGATCTAGCTTCTTCTAAAAGGGAGTTAAGCTGATCAGGAGGCAATTTTCTGCCTATATCAAGAAGTCTGTTCAAGTGGCCAGATAAAATCTGGTGGAGAATAGCAGTCCCGTTTGGGTCTTGGATTATCCTTTCTTTTTCTGCCTCCAAAAGAGAGAGTGTGGCAGCAACAGCCCGCTCTACTTGGTCCCTCAACGGTGGAGTTTCTTCAGCTGGTCTTTGATCCATATCAGCTGAAGAACCTCTCTCTTCCCCTTGAGGATGAGGGCCTTCTGGTTTGATTCCATTTTCTCTTCTATTTTTATTTTCCCCTTCCTTGACCATTCTTACCGTATTTTATCACAGAAATTAAAAAACTCTCAAATCATCTTTCAATTATTCCTTAATTTTTATTTAAAAAGAAAAGTAAATTTGGCTTGTTTTCGTATTATTTTGACCTATTTTGTTAATCTTGATAGATTGTTTAAGACAAAGTAGCATATTTCTATATGGAACAACATCCTGTACCACAACCGATATCCTCTTATGAATTTCGGCTGATTGGCAGCATGACCTTAAAACAATTTGCCAAACTAGCCGCCTGTTGCCTATTGGCCTTAATTTTTTATGGACTTCCCCTTCCCTTCTTTCTAAAATGGCCGGGAATTATTTTCTTTGTTTTATTGGGATTAGGGCTAGCTTTTTTACCTATAAACGAAAGGCCTTTGGACGTTTGGATAATTTCTTTTTTAAAGGCAGTCTTTTCCCCAACCCAATATGTTTGGAAAAAAGAAAATCTTTTTTCTGGCAATGCTCCCCAACCGAAATCAATTCCTGTTGGCGATTCTTTAATTTCTTCCCCGACGGTTGCTTCCCAAAATCAAACACCGGGATTGGAGGAAGAAGCGGCATTTTTGGAAAATATCAAAAAAATGTTTGAAACCACTTCCTTGCCAAAATCAGTAAAACCGGTAATTCAACCCCCAAAACCGTCGGTAAAAAAAAGAGCGGTCGCTGTTGCCAAAACTTTTCAAAACAAAATCGCCCCCCCAACTCCCGCTATTCCAAATCTAATTTCCGGTATTGTCAAAGACAAAGAAGGAAATGTAATCGAAGGCGCGATTTTGGAAATTGTTGATTTACAAGGAAATCCCCTAAGGGCCTTAAAAACAGACAAGCTTGGTTTATTTAGAATTGCTACCCCTCTGGCCAATGGAACATACGAAATTATTACCGAAAAAGAAGGATATGATTTTGATATAATTAAAATTGACTTGAAAGGAGAAATTGTTCAACCAATTGAAATTAATCCCAAATAGTTCAATTGTCTATCGATAAAAACTGCCCATGAAATTTAATTTCGCCGATTTTTTAAATCAAAAGAAAAAAGGCGCGGAACAAAGCCCTGCAGCTTCCGTAGTTACCGAGGGAACAACCTCCATTTTAGATCTCATTTCCCCATCAGCTATTGAGGTTGACTTCAATCATTTAAAGATTAATAACCGTTATTTTCGTACCCTCTTTGTTGCCGGTTATCCGCGGTATGTTTCTGCCAACTGGCTTGCACCGCTAATTAATTTTGACCATTCCTTAGAAATTTCGATGTTTATTTATCCCATTGAGGGCAAAGGAGTTTTAGACGATTTAAGAAGAAAAATTGCGGAAATGGAGGCAGAAATCAATACCGATGCTAGTCGGGGAGTAGTTATAAATCCAGCTACCCAGGCAAAATTGGAAGACGCTCTTGCCTTGCAAGAGCAACTTGTTAAAGGGGTAGAAAGATTTTTTCAATTTGCTCTTTATATCACTATTCCTGCGGAAACCTTGGAAGAATTGGACTATATTACCAAACAAATTGAATCAACTTTGGGATCACTGCTTATTATTACTAAAAGTTCTACCCTTCAAATGGAGGATGGTTTCAACTCCACCCTTCCAATTTGTCAAGACGCTTTGATGATCACGAGAAATATGGATACTACGTCTCTGGCTACCACTTTTCCTTTTACCAGTTCAGAACTTACCGCTAATGAGGGTATTCTTTATGGGCTTAATGAGCATAATGGCTCGCTTATAATTTTTGACCGTTTTAGTTTAGAAAATGCCAATGCCGTCATCTTCGCTAAATCAGGAAGCGGGAAATCTTATTTGGTTAAATTGGAAGCCTTAAGATCTTTAATGTTTGGCACAGAAATTATTGTTATCGACCCGGAAAATGAATACAAAAATTTGGCGGAAGCAGTTGGAGGAGAGTTTATCAGTTTTGGTTTTAATTCTCCAACAAAAATCAATCCTTTTGATTTATCAATGGTCGCCACCGAAGGAGAGAATGAACTAGGATTAAAAATTCTTTCGCTCCATTCTCTTTTTAAAATAGTAATGGGCGACCTTGATTCCACCCAAGAGGCAATTTTGGATAGAGCTTTAATTTCCACTTACAAAATGAAGGGAATTACCCCTGACCCTGCCACCCAAAACAGAGAACCGCCCTTGATGGAAGATTTGTACAAGACTTTAATTGGAATGGAAGAACCCCAATCTAAAGAATTGGCGGAAAAAATAGAAAAATTTATAAAAGGATCGATGGTGGGAATCTTTGATCAAAAAACCAATGTTGATATTAAAAATCCTTTCACTGTTTTTGCTATCCGCGATCTTCAAGAAACCCTTCGGCCAATTGCTATGTTTATAATTTTAGACTATATTTGGACTAGAGTTAGAAAAGAATTAAAAAAAAGAATTCTAGTTGTTGATGAGGCGTGGTATTTAATGAGATATCCTGACTCTGCCGCTTTTTTAAATTCGATTGCCAAAAGGGCGAGAAAATATTATCTGGGTTTAACCACTATTTCCCAAAATGTTGAGGAGTTTTTATCAACTGATTTGGGAAAGGCAATTATCACCAACTCCTCGGTTCAAGTTTTAATGAAACAGCATCCAGCGGCAATTGATAAAATCGCCGAAACATTTTATCTTTCCGAAGGGGAAAGACAACTTCTTTTATCGGCTGAAGTGGGCGAGGGCCTTTTTTTTGCCGGGCAAAATCATGTAGCGATGAGGGTCATTGCCTCTGCCGAAGAGCACAACTTAGTCACCAGTAGTCCAAAAGAAATATTACAAAGAAAGATAAAAATAGAAAGCGAAAATGGCTGAGGAAAATCCTATTAACTCATCTTTAGGATCTGCTTTACAAACAGTCGGCGAAGCGGGAAAATTCGCCTTAAAAAAAGGAATTGACGCCGGCTTGGCTGCTTTAAGCGGCGGAACAAGTGAAGCAATCCAATTGGGAGTTAGAGCCTTAAAGGGCTTAAAAAAGGCATCTGAAGCAGTGGGAGCGGTCCGCCAAGGTGCAGATGATAAAACTACTCTCTTTTTAATCATTGGCTTTGGGGCACTGTTTTTTTTAATTGTTGTTCTTATAATAATTATTCCCGCGGCCTTTGTCGCCAAATCGGTGGAAAAATTAAAAATTCCTTTTGCTGGCGGCAGTGAATATCTCGCCGTTTCAAAAGTAGTCACTCCTTCAAACATTGAAAACAGGGATCTTCCCAGGGAATTTACCTATACCATTGCTATTAGCGCAATTAAAGAAAATATTACCAATGTAGAAATTACTGATTCTTTCAAATATTATAAAGGAGGAAATCAATACCCATTTGTTCCTACAAAAAAAGAAGTTCAGGGGGTAGAAATGCTTCCCGAAAAAATAGATAAAATTAAAGTTGGCGAACCAAAAATTTATGGCTATAAAATAACTCTTGATACAAGTTTTAAAGATTCTCTGGTTGTTAATGAAATAAAGGTTAAGGGGAATATAGGCCCCTTCAAAAAAGAAACTAAAACTTACGCGGCGATTACCATAGGCAGCACTTCCGGTTGTTTTTCTTTTTCTGATTCAAAAGATCAATGGTCCGACAGTGAAAAGAGCCAAGTAATGGAAGCAGTTTCAAAAATCCTTTCTTCTCCCAGATATTCCCAAAATTTATGCCAAAGAGGAACAATTGAATTAATTAGGGAAAGGGTAAATGACTATGCTCATGCCGACTCAAGAAATTCCAAAATTTATCTTACTAACGGATCTTCGGGCGGAACTTTCAACAGTCAAGAAGTAATTCTTTACACTTTAAGCCATGAATCTGGTCACATTTTTGCCAACAGAAACAGTTACATCTACAACGAATTTCTCCGCAACCTTTTTAACCCCTTTAGTGGAAAACAAGAAGATTATATTTGTAGTTATCCTCTTGGAAAAACACCAGACGAAGATTTTCCAGAAACAATCGCCGTTTTTATAATGAATAGTTTTTATCCAAATTATCCATATGTACACTGCGGAAATAAATCAATAGATCTACAAACTGATTATCCAAAACACTATAATTTTTGTATAAATAACATTTTTTAAAAATGAGGGTCTTTTTTAAAAAGTATTGGTTTTTGATTTTTCTTTCCTTTTTGGCAACGATTCTGGCTTTTTTAAAGTTACTTTTGCACTTTACTTCAATTCCCGAAACCACTAAAAATACCTGGAACAATATCTCTCCCGGTTTGACAACCAAGGCAGATTTGGAAAAAATAATCGGCAAAAGCACTCCTTGGAAACAAGAAGGAGATTTCTCGATTTTTCTTTATCCTTCAGAAAATCAGAATTGGCCAACGGAAATTTACTTTTCTCAAAAGGCAAAAAAGGTGGAGTTAATCAAAGAATACTTTCCTAAAGAAAATAAAAACTATCAAAATTTTATCAATTTGTATGGTCAACCCGACAAAGAGCTTTTTGGTCCCCACCAAGGAGCTGGTTTTTCTGTTTTTGTTTTTTTAAAAAGAGGGGTAGCAATTGTGGCAAATCCGGAATCGGGACTAATATTGGAGGTCTGGTATTTCCCTCCAAACATTTCTCTTGGAGATTTTATTGAAAAATTTGGCCAAAATTTACAGCAAGCGCCGGAAGTAAAATTCTAATTAAATTTGTAACCTTACCGGCATTATTATATGAAGAAGAGATTGATCGTCTTTTACCTTAAAAACGCCCGGGTTTAAAGGACCATTCATCTCAAAAATAATTTCCTCCGCATTAATCGAATTTAAAAAGTCAAGCAAAAAGCGATAATTAAAAGCAATTTCTCCTCCTTCCCCCTCAATTTTAACCCCAATTTCTGATATGTTCTCTCCTACTTGGGGTGAATTGGCAGAAATTATTAGTCTATCGTCAGCAAATTTAAATTTGACAATATTAGCCGAATCTCGGGCAAAAATCGAAGCAATTCTCACCGCCCGACCAAATTCCTCCTTGTCCAAAAAAATTCGACTTGAAAAACTACCAGGAATTATTTTTTCATAATCAGGAAATTCTCCTTCCAAAAGACGAGTAGAAAGTTCAATATCGGGAAGCGAGAAAATTACTTGATTTTCGTCTTTGGTCAATCCAATCTCAACCAAATTTTTTTCTTGTTTTTCTTGATCTACAATCATCTTTTCTAGTTCATTTAAGCTTCTGGCAGGAATAATTAACTTCCTCACTTTTGATATTTTTTTATTTTCTTTTTCTTCTAATTCTATTTTTTTTAAAGAGAGACGATAACCATCGGTTGCGGCAAAAGAAAGCAAATTGTCTTTAACCTGAATAAAAACTCCAGTTAAAATTGGTCTTCCCTCGTCGGCAGCTGAAGCAAAAGCAACCTGAGAAATCACTTCTTTTAAAACTGGACCGGAAAATTCAAAAAAACTTTCCTCTTTTTTAGGTAAAGTCGGAAATTCACTGGCGGCAATTCCATTAAAAGTTGCTTTAAAAGATTGACAAGTCAAATTGACAATATTCTCTTTAATTTCCAAATTAATTTTATCCGCAGGCAAAGAAGAAACATACTCCTGAAAAACTTTTGAAGGAATAGTGATAGAACCTTCTTTTTCAATTTTTCCTCCTATCCAGGAAATAAGTCCCATTTCTAAGTTAGTAGAAGCGATTTTTAAGCGATTTTCTTCGGTAACCAGTAAAATATTGTTTAACACCGGAAGTTGACTTTTAGAAGAGATTAACCGGCAAACAATATTTAGAGCTTTAACTAAATTTTCTTGTAAAACTTGGACTTTCATAAAATTTTGATAATTTTGATTATATCATTAATTTTAATAATAGTAATAGCAGTAGTTTTTGTTTAAAAGTGTAAAAATACAATTATTGATTTTGGTTTTCGGTTTTTGTTTTTGTTAATTTCCAACATTCTTATTTGTCAATAATTTTGTGGATAATGTTTAAATTTTGGGGATAAAAATAAAAATTTTCAAATTTGTTGATTAACCTTTTGTTTTATCCCCGAAATATCCACTCTTAATTCTTCATTGCTGGAAAGTAAATTGGTAATTTTTTCCACCCCATGAATAACAGTGGTATGATCTCTTCCTCCCAAAAGATTCCCAACCTCCATTAAGGGAATACCCAATTCTGTTCTTAAAAGATACATTAAAATTTGCCGCGGGAAAGCGATATTTTTGACCCTAGTGGAGCTTTTAAGTTGGGCTGGCTTTAAATTATAATATTGGGCAACGGCTTCGATTATTTGATTTGGTTTAATTTGTTTTCTTTGTTTGCCGCTTTCGTCAAGGGATTTTCCTAAGAGGGTGTTGACTAATTCTTGTGTTAGGGGAATATTTTTGGTTTGAATTTCGCTCATTAATCTTACCAAAAATCCTTCAAGCTTTCTGGTGGAATCAATATTGGCGGCAATTATTTGGGCAATTTTCATATCAAGATCAATCCCCTTTTGTTTAGCTTTAATCAACAAGATTGCTGTTCTTAATTCAAAATCGGGTTGAGGAATATCAATGATAAGGCCGCCTTCAAACCTTGAGCGGAGTCTGTCTTCTAATTTGGCGATTTCTTCTGGTGGCCGATCAGAGGTCAAAACAATTTGTTTATTTTCTTTTTGAAGGGCGTTGAAAGTATGGAAAAATTCTTCCTGAACAGTGGTTTTTCCGGCAATAAATTGGACATCGTCAAGTAAAAGGACATCGGCCAAGCGGTATTTTTTCTTAAAGATATCAGTTGTTTTGGAGCGAATGGCATTAATAATTTCGTTAGTAAATTCCTCGCCGACACAATAAATAATTTTTGTTTGCGGTTTATCTTTGATGATCTGATGGGCAATTGCTTGCATTAAATGGGTTTTTCCTACTCCAACGCCGCCCCATAAAAATAGAGGATTGTAAGCAGTGCCGGGATTTTTTGCTACCGCAGTTGCTGCCGCATAAGGAAGTTGGTTGACTGAGGACACGGCAAAATTTTCAAAAGTATAAAAGGGGTTTAGGCCACTGGGAAGATTTTTAGATGGCGGTTGACATTCTGGGGTGAATAAAGGACCAATATTTTCTGTTTTTTTAGGGGTAAATTTAACGGTAAAGACAAGACTATTGTTATTCTTGGTTTGTCTGTCAAGAACATCTTTAATCAAACTATAATAGCGGCTTTCAATTAAACCCTGAATATAAGAAGAGGGACATCCGATGGTTGCTACATTATTTTGGAGAGAAACAAGACAAGTATTTTGGAAAAGAGTTTGGAAAATAGCTTTAGAAACATTAATTTTAATTTCTTCCAATACTGATTTCCAAAGAATTTCTGTATTCATTTTTTTTGGGCAGATTTTAGGAAAGCAAAGGCAGCAAAATTATCTTAAACTAGTTATCCACAATTAGTCAAGAGTCATTTTCAAACAAAAAGTAATATGATAAAATTAAAATCATGCCGAAAAGGGTTTATCAACCAAAAAAAATTAAAAGATCAAAAACTCACGGTTTCAGGCAGAGAATGAAAACTAGGGGCGGCAGGATAGTTTTAAAGAGAAGGAGAGAGAAAAAAAGAGAAAGATTGACCGTTTAAATGCTTCCTAAAAAATATCGTCTAAATGATTTTTGGGAGATTGAAAGGGTTAAAAAGGGGGGTCGGTTATTTCAGTCTTCCTCTTTTGGGGTTCTCGTTTTTTATGGGAATGAAAAGCAAAACTCCCGAATAGCCTTTGTTGTTTCCTTAAAAATTGCCAAAAGGTCGGTGGAAAGAAACAGGGCCAAAAGGCTTCTTTCTGAAGCGGTTCGAGGGTTTTTGCCTTTAATAAAACCAGGTTATGATTTAGTTTTTTTAATAAAGAAGAATTTGATAGGAAAAAACAGACAAGAGGTGGAAAAAGAAGTGGAAAGAATTTTTAAAATAGGAAAATTAATTTAGATTTATGATTAAAAAATTATTCTTAAAATTAATCCTTTTTTACCAAAATTACCTTTCCCCAATAACCACAAAGGTTTTTTTGGGGGGGGCGAAAAATGTTTGTCGCTTCTCCCCTACTTGCTCTGAATATACTTATCAGGCAATAGAGAAATATGGTATACTATTGGGAAGCTGGATAGGATTTAAAAGGATTTTAAGATGCCATCCTTGGAGTCAAGGTGGAGATGATCCCTTAAGATAAATTAGAAGAATAAAATTCGAAATTCTAAACAATGTTTAGGAATCAAATTTTCCAAATACAAACATTTTTTGGGAATTAAAATTTTCAATTTAGGATTTTTATGCAACAAATTTGGTTTTTATTACTCTATCAGCCTTTGGTCAATGCCCTTATTTTTTTATATAAGATTTTTTTTAATAATCTTGGTTTGGCTATAATTACTTTAACAATTCTAATTCGTCTGGCGATTATTCCCCTGGTTAAGCCCCAACTTCAAATGTCAAAAAAAATTCAAGAATTGGCTCCGGAATTAGAAAGGTTAAGACAAAAATATAGGAATGATAAACAAAAGCTGACCGCTGCCCAGATGGAAATTTACAAGAAAGCGGGAATTAATCCCGCTTCTGGTTGTTTGCCTCAAATTATTCAATTTTTAATTTTAATCGCCCTTTTCCAGGCCTTTTCTCAGGTACTTAAGCCAAATGGAGAAGAGGTTGTTCAAAAGCTTAACCAAATTCTTTACCCTTCCCTACGCTTTCCTTTATCCGAATCAATAAACTTGCATTTTTTATGGCTTGATCTGGCAAAACCCGACATTATTAAAACCACTTTTCTTCCGGGATTGCCATTACCCGGACCTTTTCTTTTGCTGTCGGTCCTCAGCCAATTTCTTCTTTCAAAAACGATGTCTCCAATTAAGACTATTCCAGATCAAAAAAAGGAGGCAGGCGGCAATCAAGACGATTTTTCCTCAGCAATGCAAACTCAGATGACTTATTTGTTTCCTCTTATGACTCTTTTTTTTGGTTTTTCCTTTCCCTCGGGTTTAGTTCTTTATTGGTTTATATTTTCGTTTACTTCCCTTGTTCAGCAAATTTTTGTTTCCGGCTGGGGTGGTTTAGAAAATTTTAAATTTCAATTTTTGAACCTCAAAATTATAAATGGAAAACGAGAAAGCAAAAAAAATTAAAGAATTAACCGAAAAACTTTTAAGACTCCTTCTTGTCAAGGGTACTGTTGAGGTTTATGAGGAAAAAGAAAGTCGAAGCTTTATTGTCCAAATTGAAGCAGAAAATTCCGGTTATCTTATTGGTTATCATGGAGAGACAATTGATGCTCTACAATTGGTTTTATCCTTAGTGGTTTATAAGCAATTAGGAAGTTGGCAAAAATTGGTGGTTAATGTGGGGAATTATTGGCAACAAAGAGAGGAACAATTGAAAAAGCTGGCTTTAAATGTGGCTCAGAAAGTTAAATTTTCCAAGGAGCCTCAGCCAATTGCCGATCTTTCCCCGCGCGAAAGAAGAACAATCCACCTTTTCTTAATGAATCACCCTGATGTTTATACGGAATCTGAAGGAGAAGGAGAAAACAGAAGATTGGTAGTAAAACCAAAAAAAATTTAATGAGGCTTCATCGTCTCTTTTTTTTCTTTTTGCTTTATTTGATTCCCGTTCAACTTGGCTATCATTTTTGGCCAAAATTTTCCTATATTTATGGATTGAGAATTGATTATTTATCCCCAACCATTTATTTGACAGACATCTTAGTCTTTTTTATTTTGGGATTGTGGTTAGCAGAAAGGTTTAATTTTTTTTTAAAATCGGAAAGTTCAAAATTCAATTTTTCTGTTAAAAATTTAAGATTATTCTTATTTTTTGTTTTTCTGGCAGTTAACTGTCTACTTGCTCAAAATCAAGGGGCAGCGATTTATAAATTAGTTAAGATTGTTGAACTTTTTCTTCTCGGTTTTTACATTTCCAAAAATAACTATTCACTAGATGCTATACGCTGCCCGCTGTCTTGGACGGTAATTTATTCTTCTTTAATTGCTGTCGCCCAGTTTATAAAACAATCTTCGCTGGGAGGAGTTTTTTATTGGTTGGGGGAACGAAATTTTAATTTTGGAACACTGGGAATTGCCAAGGGTAATTTTTTGGGCCACTTTCTACTCCGACCTTATGCTACTTTTTCTCACCCAAACGCTTTGGCCGGGTTTATTTTAGCCGCCTTCATTCTTTCGACCCCTTTCGTTTACAAAAAAAATAAATTATTTTTTTTCTTTTATTTTTTACTTTTTTCTTTTACTCTTTTTCTTTCCTTTTCTCGCTCTTCTTGGTTGGCCGGCTTACTGATAATTTTGTTGCTAACTGCCCGGTTAAAAAGGTTGCGAATTATGTTTTTTGGGTTGACCATTTTTTTACTAATAGTTTTATTGGCTAATTCACCAATTTTTTCTGAAGAGTCTTTTAGTCAGCGAATAGAATTGAACAAGATCTCCCTTCATTTAATTAAACAAAATCCTATTATTGGTGTTGGTTTAAATAATTTTGTTGTTCATTTGCCGAAGTTTCAACAAGGGAAAATTTTGTGGCTGCAACCGGTCCATAATATTTACCTTTTGATAGCTAGCGAAACAGGACTAATGGGTTTGCTAATTTTTCTTTGGTTTTTGATCTCAACTTTTAAAAAATTAACAGCCCACCTGCTGGCAGGAAAGGTTGATGGTTATCAGTTAGCGATTGCTTTGATCGCCATTTTATTTACCGGTTTTTTTGATCATTATTGGTTAACCTTACAACAAAATCAGATGCTGTTTGCCCTTGTTTTAGGATTAATTTGGGAAGTTAAAAAAAATAAAAATTCTTAATTTTTGCCCAGCCACTCTTTTTCTAATTTTTCCAAACAGTTTTCTTTAATTGCCTGGCGGATTTGGGCAACCAAGCTGTTGACAAAATAAAGATTGTGGTAGGTTGCCAGACGATAGGCAAGTAATTCCCTACTTTTAAAAAGATGATTGATATAAGCTCGGGAAAATTTTTTACAAACATAACAATCACATTGGGGATCCAACGGCCTTTTATCCTCGGCAAACTTTGCTTTCGTAATATCGTAAGTAAAATTTTGAGATTTGACATTTGAGTTTTGAGATTTTATTAAGATGTGCCCCATTCTTCCCAACCTAGTTGGCATAACACAATCGAAGGTATCTACCCCTGCCTTAATTAAGGAAAAAATATCATCAATTTCCCCAACCCCAAGTAAATGGCGTGCTTTTTTGGGAGGAAGAAGGGGAATAATCCAATCCAAGACGCTTCTCATCTCCCTTTTGCTTTCACCGACGGAAACACCGCCAATAGCTATTCCGGAAAACGGGAAAGAAGAAATAAATTCTGCCGACCTTTTTCTTAGATCTTCAAAAACCGAACCTTGGACTATTCCATATAAGGCTTGGCTGCTTTTAATTTTTTGCCAAGCAGAAAACGATTCTTTTGCCCACCGGTGAGTCCGTTCTAAAGAAATTTCTGCTTGGTGGCGAGAGACAGGATAAGGGGGGCAATCGTCTAGACAGAGAATAATATCTGCCCCTAAATTCTCTTGAATAGTGATCGACTTCTCCGGGGTAAAGAAATCTTTTGTTCCGTCCCAGGGAGAACAAAATTCTACTCCGTCATTGGTAATTTTTACCAATTTAATTTTTTCTTCTCTGGCCAAACTAAAAATTTGGAATCCTCCCGAATCACTAATTATTGGTCCTGACCAGTTCATAAATTTATGGATACCACCAATTTTTTTGATAATTTTTTCTCCCGGACGAAAATGTAAATGAAAGGTATTAACAAAAAAAATTTGCGTTCCAGTTTTAAAAATTTCTTCGGGATTTAAACTTTTAACCGAAGCGGCGGTCCCGACGGCTACAAAAGCCGGGGTTTGAATTATGCCGTGTTTGGTTCTAATTTCCCCGATTCTTGCCCGGGTTTTTTTGTCCTGAAAATTAACGGTAAATTTAAACATCGTTATCTATTATAATTTAAAGATTAATAATTTTTAACCGGTGTACAATTAAGTAATGATTAATAAATTTTCTATTTTTACCGATGGCGGGGCTAGGGGGAATCCTGGACCGGCGGCGGTATCTTTTATTGTTTATGATCAGAAAGGGAAAATTCTTAAGAAATTTTGTCGACGTATTGGTTTTACTACTAATAATGTTGCTGAATATAATGCTGTTATTGAAGCTTTAAAATGGGTTAGAACTAATTTGCCAAAAAAATCAAATATCGATTTTTTTCTTGATTCAAAATTGGTAGTTAATCAATTGAATGGTTATTATAAAATTAAGAATGCAGAACTACGAAATTTAATAATTAAAATTAGGCAATATGAAAAGGAAACAGAGGGACAATTTTATTATCACTTTATCTTTCGTGAAAAAAATAAAGAGGCAGATAAACTGGTAAAATCCTGTCTTGCTTAAAAAAGCAAAATTTTTTAAAATATCCTCAATGCCCGATTCCTCTAAAAGCGTCCAGAAATTTTTTATAGGAAACCCTAATGCTCTAATAATAAATGAAATTGGTCCGGTAGGATCTCACCTAGCCGATTCCCTTTTGTCTATTGGGTGTCAGGTCTTTTATTTTGGAAATAAAAAAAAAGATAGAATTGATCATCTTTTGGAAACTAAAAATTTTGAAATTATTTACAATTTAGACAAAGGTTACGAACTCCCCTTTTTGACTTACATTTTTTATCTTTCTAAAACACCTCAAAAATTTTTGACTAAAATTTCCAAATTGGCGAAAGACAAAAAGGCAAAAGTACTTTTTACCTCGGTGGGCAACCAGGAAAAGATAAAAAGAATTCTTGAGGAGTTTGAGACCTTGGGGATTGATGCCCGCGGTTGTTTGTTTGGAGAAATTTATGGGCCAAGAATTGACGAGGGGGTTTTTTCTGCCATTCTAAAAAATTCAATAAATGGTCAAAAAATAAGGATTCCCTGGGATGAAACTTCCTCCTTTCCTCTTACTTTTTGGTTAGATTTTGTTAACGGTCTTAAGAAAGCGATTTTTTCTCCTGATACCAAAGGGAAAATTTTTCTTTTGGGAAAACCTGTCTCCTTTTTGGGATTTTTAAATGAAGTTGAAAAAAAGATAAGGATTTCCTCCAAAGTGGAATTTATTCCCCAAAATAAAATTGATTTTGTGGAGGAGTTTGGGAAGATAGATGAGTTTGTAGATTTTCCGGCAGAAACGAGTCTGTCTTCGGGAATTGAGGAAACTATTCTTTGGTATAAGAAGGAGAGCAAGAACTCGCAAAAAGATGAGAAGAAAAAATTTTATTTTAAAACCCAAACAAGCGGAAGAAAAAAAGCGATTTTTGGATTGAGTCTTTTTCTGTTTTTTCTTTTGATTTTTTTTGTTTTTCCAGTTCTTGTTTTTCTAACAAACTTCTCTTTGGCAAAAAATAATTTTCAAAAAGCAAAGGATAATTGGGAGAAAAGAGATCTTTTCCAAACTAGGAAAGCAATTAAAAAAACAAGCGTCTATTTTGGCCGATCTAAAAAAATTTTTGAAATTTTTTCTCCCTTTTACAGCCTTGTTGGTTTAGAAACAAAAATTAGTTTAATTGAACCGTTTCTAGTCAATGGAGAAAAATTTATTAATTCCACTGATTATTTTTTGGACGCTTTGGAAAATTTTTCCTCAGTTTTTTTGTTATCGATGAGAGGCCAAGAGATCGATATCTCTGCAAAAGCGAGAGAAATTGATAACCTCCTAGACCGGGCCTATTTTGAAGTTTCCTTAGCCTTGGGCGGTTTTGAAGGTTACTGGGAAGACAGATCAGTTCCGAAATTGCTGGGAATAGACAATTATTTTTTTCAAGGAAAAACCTTCTTGTTAAATTATAAAAACGAAATTATAAAACTGAAACTTGTCGTCTCCAATCTTCCTAAATTTGCCGGGTATGAGGGAAAAAAAGTTTATCTTGTGATCCTTGAAAATAATTTGGAATTAAGACCAACAGGCGGTTTTATTGGTTCTTATTGTCTTTTGACTTTCGATCGCGGGAGTTTGATTGATTTTGATTGTCGGGAGATTTCCTCTGTGGATAATCTTTTGGCCGGGAAAGTGGAACCCCCGTTACCGATTAAAAATTTTTTAGGCGAGGAACGTTGGTATTTAAAAGATGCTAATTGGGATCCGGATTATCCATCGTCGGCAAAAAAAATTGCCTGGTTTTTTGAAAAAGAGACTGGACGGAAAGTTGACGGAGTTTTGGCGATTAATCTCTCGGGTATTAAAAGAATTTTGGAGGTTATCGGCAAGATTGACCTTGAGGGCCTTTCCGAAGATGTTAATTTCCAAAATGTTTTTGAAAGAGCCGTTTATTTTTCCGGGGGCTTTCCTGTTGCCGAAGGAAAAGTTGATTTTCTGGCCGAAATGGTAAAACAAATAATGAAGAAGATAAAAAGCGACGACGTCAACAGTCTTAAATTTATTGAGAACTTAGAAAAGTGTTTGTCCAAAAAGGAAATTTTAGTTTGGTTTGATTCTTTGCCTTTGGCCAATATAGTCAGAACTCTTAATTGGGATGGCTTGCTTAAAGAAAGTTTTTTTTGCGAAAGCCTCTCGCAAAATTGTTATGAAGACTATATTTTTATTGTTGAGGCTAATTTAGGGAAAAACCGGGCGAACTATTTTACCAAAAGAACGATTAATTATTCTTTTGTTTTAAATGAGAATGGAAATTTAAGTAAAAATTTGAAAATTAATTGGGAGAATTTGAGTCTGTCTCAAAATTGGCCAGCGGGAAATTATAAAAACTTTCTAAGAATTTTTTTCCCTTTAGGAACGCAATTGCAAGAGGTAAATTTTGGCGATTCTTCGATGACAGATTTTTTGACTCCGATTCCTCCGGAGGAGGTTGAAATCGCCACCGAAAGTGGAAAAACGAGAGTTGCTCTTTTCTTGGAAATTCCCCCTACCAGCCGTCGAACATTAGAATTAAAATATTTTACGCCTGATAAGATAAAGTTTTTTGATTCTACCAGTTACTTCCTTTTTATTTCCAAACAACCAGGACAAGAAGATATTCCTTATAGCTTGAGCTTTCGCTTTCCACAAAAGACATCAATTTTGAAAATCGTTCCAAGTGGAAGTTTTTCCTCAGGGAATGTCTTAGTTAATGGGCTTTTGGATGAAGATAAAGTTTTAAGGATTGATTTTCAAGGCCAGCCTTGATAAAATGAGAATATGGCAAGACTAAAGCTCGAAGCTGAAAAAAGAGAAATTTTAGGAAGAAAAGTTAAAAACTTGAGAAAACAAGGAATCCTGCCGGCCAATATTTATGGAAAGAAAATAAAATCGGAAGCGATTGGGGTAAAGGTTAAAGATTTTGTCAAAATTCACGAGGAAGTTGGAGAAACGGGAATAATTGATCTTTCGATCAAAGGCGAGGAGAAACCAAGACCTGTTCTAATTCACAACGTTCAAAGACATCCTCTCGACGACTCCTTTTTACATGTTGATTTTCATCAAGTCATTTTAACCGAAAAGGTGAAGGTTAAAGTTCCTTTGGAATTAGTAGGCGAAGCCCCGGCTGAGACTCAAAAAACGGGAATTCTTGTCCAAATAATTTCGGAAATTGAAGTTGAAGCATTGCCCGCTGATTTGCCAGAACGTTTTCAAATAGATGTTTCCTTTTTGACAGAGGTTGGCAAGGCGATTCTTATAAAAGACCTTAATTTTGACAGGGAAAAAATAAAATTGGAAATTGACGAAAATCAGATAATTGCTAAGATAGAACCCTTGGCAAAGGAAGAAGTGGTTGTTGCCCCAACAGAAGAGACTACTTTACCTGAAGAAGGAAAAGAAAAGGAAGAGGAAAAAACTCCCGAATCTCCTTCTCAGGAAACGACCCCTAAAGAAGAAAACCAATGACTTAATTTTAATAGTCCAAGAATTTTTCAAAATTGAGAATAATTTCGTTATCGGGGTCAATTAGCTTGGCTTTTTGAAGAGCCTCTTTGGCTTTTTGTTTATCGCCTATTTTGTAATAAGCGGCGGCTAACTGAATCCAGCCATCACGATAATCAGGTCTTTCTTCCAGAATTTGCTCCCAGGCAGCAATTGTTTGCTGGTCAGCTTTCAGTTGGGTTTGTAATCCCAAAATTTTTTGTTCCTGTTTTTTGTTTTCTATGGTTACTAAAAGCATTGAACTAAGATAAAAAATTAAACTGAAGATAAATTTTTTAGGAATTTTTTTAAACATTTGGCCACTTGCTGACTATTAAAGGTTCTTTTTTGCCTGGTATCATCTGCCAAATTGCCTCGGTGATAAAAGGCATAAAAGGATGAAGAAGCTTAAGAATAGTAGATAGTAGATAGTAGATAGTAGATAGGGCAGATTTTTTATCTTCACCCGAAGCGGTTTGGTTTAATCGTGGTTTTACCATTTCGATGTATTTATCACAGAAGGTGTGCCAAAAAAAGTTATAAAGAGTTTCCGAAGCTTGACCAAAACGATAGGATTCAATTTGGCGGGTTACTATTTTAATAGTTTTATTTAATTCCGAAAGAATCCACTGGTCATCTTTATTTGTCACTTTGAACTTTGAACTTTTAACTTTTAACTTCGTTTCGTGCGCCAGCACGAAACGGCTGGCGTTCCAGATTTTATTGGAAAAATTCCTCATTGCTTTAATCTTTTCTTCGCTAACAACAATATCAGAAGCAGGTGCAGTTCCAAAAACCAAGGCCATTCTTAAGGCATCAGCTCCATATTTTTCCACCATTTCAATTGGATCAATAACATTGCCTTTTGATTTGCTCATTTTCTTTTTTTCAATATCTACCACCCGACTATGAAGATGAACCACTTTAAAAGGAATTTCGTTTGTCAAATAAAGACCAAACATAATCATTCTTACCACCCAGAAAAACAAAATATCCCACATTGTGTCCAAAACCGAAGTAGGATAAAAATATTTAAAATCTTTGGAATCAGGATAACCTAAAGTAGTTAACGGCCATTGACCCGAGGAAAACCAGGTATCAAAAGTATCGGTTTCTTGCAAAAAAAGGGAATTACCGCATCTTGGACATTTTTTTGGTTCCTCAATTTCAAAGCTGGCTTCAACTGGAGCAGTTAGAGTTTGTAATCCATTTTTGATTTCTTCAAAACTGTATTTATTTTTTAGTTCCTTGTATGTTCCGCAAACTAATTTTTTTGATTTATCCAAAAAGTTTATTTTGATTTCTTGATTGCATTCCAAACAATACCAGGCAGGAATTTGCGGTCCCCAGACAACTTGCCGGCTGATATTCCAATCATGAATATTTTCCATCCATTGAAGATAAAGTTTTTTAAAGCGATTAGGGAAAATTTTAATTTTATTTTTTTTGACGACCTCAATTGCCGGTTTGGCCAAAGGCGCGATTTTGACAAACCATTGGGGGACCAAAAGTGGCTCAATGGGATTTTTGCAGCGATAACAAAGGCCAACAGCATGACGCAAAGGTTCTGTTTTAACAAGTTTTCCCGAAAATTTTAAAAGCTCGATTGTTTTTTGTTTTGCTTGGCTTACTGGTAAGCCGGTAATTTGGGAAGGAACATTAATCATTTTTCCTTCAGGAGAAATGCAGGAGATTTTTGGCAAATTATGTCTCTGCCCGATCTCAAAATCGGTTTGATCATGAGCTGGGGTAACTTTCAAGGCACCGGTGCCAAAATCAATTTCAATTGCTTGGTCAGCAATGATGGGGACTTCTTTATTAATCAAAGGCACAACTGCTTTTTTGCCAACTAGATTTTTATATCTTTTATCTTTTGGGTTAACTGCCACTGCCACATCGGCAAAAATTGTTTCCGGTCGGGTAGTGGCAATTTGAATTGAGCCGTAGTCAAGATAGTATAAAAATTCATCTTTTTCTTCATGGACAACTTCCAGCTCGGAAAAAGCGGTTCCACAACGGGTACAGTAATTGACAATTCTTTCTGCCCGATAAATTAAACCGTCTTGGTAAAGTTTTTTAAAAGTTTCCAAAACTGTTTTTAAGATCTCCGGTTCTAAAGTATATTTTTCTCTTGTCCAATCTAAAGAAAAGCCTAATTTTTTCATTTGCTCTTTGGCAATTCCCCGATTTTCCTCAACATAATCTTTTATCATTTGGTATAAAGTTTTTCGGTCAAAATCAAAACGGGATTTTCCTTCTTCAGCAAGTTTTTTTTCAAAAACATATTGGGTTTCGATTCCGGCATGATCGGTTCCTGGTAAAAATAAAGTTGGCTCCCCTCTCATTCGGTGATAACGACATAAAATATCTTCAACTACATACATCGCATGACCCATATGTAAAGGAGCATTGGCATTAGGGGGAGGAAGAATAATAGTAAAAGGTTTTTTGCCTTTTTGAATTTTGGGAGTAAAGTATTTCCCTTTTTCCCACAAAGAGTAAATCTTTTCTTCAAACTCGTTATGGTTATAAACTTTTTCCATAATGAAGTTATTTTAAGCTGAAAAAACTTATTTATCAACTATTTTGAACCCCGTAAAAAATTTATTTTTTATTTGCTTGTATGATAAGATTGTTTTATACTCATTTTAAGAACTAGGAGTTTAGAAATGGAGATAACGAAAAAAGATCCTTTTTCACCCCCTTCGACACCAACCGAGGGATTTTTTGCCAAGGTGGAGGGTAACGCCCAAAAACCGGCAGGGGAGACTATTTCTCCTTCCCCAACGCCTCAATCTGTTCCTTTTCCTGTGCCTCCAATACAGAATGAAGCGGGTTTTACCCCTTCTGTCCCGCCGTCAAAATTAAATTTAAAAAAAATTATTTTGTTTTTGTTTGGGGGATTAATTTTTATTTTGATTGTTTTTTTTATTTTTAAAAAGGGATTACTAAAACCGGTTAAAAAAAACGGGGAGACAAATTTGGTTTATTGGGGTCTTTGGGAACCGGAATCGGTGATGGCAGAAATAATTTCCGAATACCAAAATTCTCACCCAAAAATAAAAATAAACTATGTTCTTCAGTCTCCAAAAGATTATCGGGAAAGATTGCAAACAGCAATAATGAAAGGATCGGGGCCTGATATTTTTCGTTTTCATAACACTTGGGTGCAAATGTTAAAAGATTATTTAGCCCCAATCCCCTCAACGGTTATGGATTCAGCCACTTTTGAAAAAATTTTTTATCCAGTGGCGAAAAATGATTTGCGTTTAGGCAGTAATTACATTGGGATTCCCTTGGAGATAGACAATTTGGCCCTTTTTTATAATGAGGAGATTTTCAGCATTGCCGGTAAGTTGCCCCCAACTACATGGGACGAATTTAGAAAAACAGCCCTAGAGCTTACTGTTCGCGATGCGGCAGGTAAAATCCAGACAGCAGGTGCAGCTTTGGGAGTAACCTCTAACGTTGATCACTGGAGCGATATTTTGGGATTAATGTTTTTGCAAAATGGGGCAAATTTGGAAAAACCAACTGATAATTTAGCTGAAGACGCCCTTACCTTTTTTACTCTTTTTTCTCGATTTGATCGCGTATGGGACGAAACTTTACCTTCTTCTACTTATTTTTTTGCCTCAGGAAGATTGGCGATGTATTTTGGCCCCTCGTGGCGGTTTTTTGAGATTAAGGCCCTAAACCCAAAATTAAAATTTAAAATTATTCCTGTTCCCCAGCTTCCCGGGGTTAATATTACCTGGGCTTCTTATTGGGTTGAAGGGGTAAATAATAAATCGGGAAACGTGACTGAAGCTTGGGAATTTTTGAAATATCTTTCTTCTAAACAAACAATGGAAAAGCTTTACCAGGCCCAAAGCAAATTAAGGTTTTTTGGTGAACCTTATTCAAGAACCGATATGGCCGATCTTTTAAAAAACGAACCTTATGTTGGGGTTTTTGTTGAACAGGCGCCAAAAGCAAAGAGTTGGTACCTTTCCTCCAGAACTTTTGACAACGGAATAAATGACAAAATCATTAAATATTATGAAGATGCGGTAAATGCTGTTAACAAAGGAGCTGGCCCAAAAGAAGCTTTGGCTACAGTAGCTCAAGGGGTGGCTCAAGTTCTTTCCCAATATGGAGCAAAATAAATTTAAAATTTAAAATTTCAAATTTAAAATTTTTGCTGTGGATGAACTTCAAAAGGCAATTCTTAAGACTTTAATTTATGCTGATTTCTTTGATTATCCTTTGAGGGTCAAAGAGATTTTAAAATTTCTAATAGCTTTTCGGAAGGCAAAATTTTCTTCTATTAAAAAAGCGCTGTCGCTTATGAGCACAGATTTAAAACTGATTGACACGGAAACGGGATTTTATTTTTTAAAAGGAAGAAAAAAAGTTGTTGAACTAAGAAAAAGGAGGGAAAAAATTTCCCAAAAGAAACTAGAAATTGCCAAAAAAGTGACCCAAAAACTCAAGTTAATTCCATCAATAAAATTGGTTGGATTAACCGGAGCATTGGCGATGAGAAATTCTGACGAAGACGACGATATTGATTTTTTAATTATAACCTCAAAAAACCGGCTTTGGTTAACAAGAATTTTAGCGCTTTTATTAATTGAAGTATTGGGTAGACGCCGAAAACCAAACAATCCCAATGTAAAAGACAAAATTTGTCCAAATATTTTTTTGGGCGAAAATTATTTAGCCCTTCCTAAAAAGGAAAGAAATCTTTTTACCGCTCACGAAATTTGTCAAATGAAAGTTTTATGGGAAAAAGATGATACCTACAAAAAATTTTTATGGGAAAATCGATGGGTAAAAGAATTTTTACCAAACGCAATACCAAATTTAAAATTGAAAATTGAAAATTGTAAATTTACATTGAAAATTTTAAATTTTATTTTCGATTTTTTAGAGAAATTTGCCTTTAAAATTCAATTTGCTTATATGAAACCGAAGATGACAAAGGAGAAAGTTACCGAAGGGTTTGCTTTTTTTCATCCAAAAGATGTGAGTGTGTGGGTATTGGAGAAATATGCAGAAAAATCCATAAAAATGGGATTGAATTATGAATTATGAATTATGAATTATGAACTATGAACTATTAATAATGGATTCTGGGCAATGGTATGAAAAACCCCAACATTCTTAGTTCATTATTTATTGTTCAAAAATATGTTAATCGATGAAGCAACAATTGAGATAAAAGCCGGTGATGGCGGTGATGGGAAAATTTCCTTTCGCCGAGAAAAATTTGTTCCCAAAGGGGGACCGGATGGCGGAAATGGCGGAAAAGGGGGAGATTTTTATTTCGTTGGCACCCAAGATTTGGGAGCCCTAAGACAATTCCGTTTTCAAAAAAAATTTAAGGCCGAAGACGGCCAAGAAGGAGGAAAAAATAAGAAAAGAGGGAAAGATGGAAAAGACAAAATTCTTTATCTCCCCGTAGGGACACTTGTTAAAGATTTAAAAACAAAAGAAAGTTGGGAGATCAAAAACGTTGGTCAAAAAATCTTGTTGGCAAAAGGAGGGAAAGGCGGTCGAGGTAATTGGGAATTCCGGTCAGCTACTAATCAAGTTCCCCGTTTTGCCGAAAAAGGAAAACCAGGACAGAGGAGGAAAGTTTATTTAGAATTAAGATTGATAGCTGATATTGGCTTAATTGGATTGCCAAATGCCGGAAAATCAAGCTTATTAAACGCCTTAACTAATACAAAAGCAAAGGTAGCGGCTTATCCTTTTACAACCTTAGAGCCAAATTTGGGAGTAATGGAGGGTTTAATTTTAGCCGACTTGCCGGGATTGATCGAAGGTGCTTCTCGGGGAAAAGGCTTGGGATTTAAATTTTTGCGCCACATTAAAAGAACTAGGCTTTTAGTTCATTGTATTAGTCTGGAATCCCCCGATCCACTAAAAGATTACGTAACGATTAGAAAAGAAATAACTGAATATGAAAAGGAGCTTTTGGAAAAACCAGAAATAATTTTGTTAACTAAGTCGGATCTAGTTTCGCCGCAGAAGATTGAGGTTATCAAAGAACAACTCAAAATAACAAAAAGAGAGATTTTGGTTTGTTCCATTTATGAGGAAAAAAGTTTAAAGGAATTAAAGAAAAAATTTTTTGAATTTTTAAATTAGTTAAAAAAATTTATCAGAAAAAAGAGATAAAGACTGAAAAATAAAAAAAGGGGTCACCTAAAACACCTTTGTTTTGAAGTGACCCCTATCGGTAGTGCTACTTTGGAATGGTTCCGATTATCCCTTCGACCAACCAATCAAACTGAAGTTTTTCTTGGTCGGTCATCGTAATGCCAGCAGGGACTCTTTCTTTGCCGTTGTTGTCCTTTATGGGACCGACAAAGACATCAAAGGTGCCAGCCACGATTTCTTTTCGTTTAGCTTCAACTTGTTTTTTAACCTCTTCTGGGACCATTGAGCCAAAAACAACGTCAATGATCCCATCGGCCATGGTTCCCCAGTAGGGAGAATTTTCCCATGTGCCGTTGCGGACAGCTGAAGCGACCTTAGTGTAGTACTCTCCCCAATCCCAAACCGGAGCGGCAATAACCGCTTTGGGAGCAAGTGGCCGCGGATCGGTATTGTAGCCGACGGCGTAAATCCCCTCCTGTTCGCAGAGTTTATCTGGCTCGGCCGAGTCAGATTCCCGGGCGACAACGTCAGCACCCAAATCAATCAGTGTTTGGGTGGCCTCAACCTCTTTGACCGGGTCAAACCAGGCATTGATCCACACGATATGCACCTTTACATTGGGGTTGACCGAACGCGCGCCCAAGGTGAAGGCATTCATATTGCGTACTACTTCGGGAATGGGGTAAGGTGCAACATAACCCAGAACGTTCTTCCTGGTCATCTTGCCTGCTACAATGCCAGCAAGATACCACCCTTGATATCCTCGCCCGTCATAGGTACCAACGTTTGGGGCGATCTTGTAGCCGGTGCAGTGCTCAAAAATGGTTTCGGGGAAGTCTTTGGCTACCGCGATGACCGAGTCCATGTAGCCGAAGCTGGTGGCAAAGATAATCTGGTTTCCTTTGTTTGCCAAATCGCGTAGGACCCGTTCAGCATCTGGACCTTCGGATACCGCTTCGACATAGGTTGTTTCTATCCCGGGCAGTTTTTCGAGCGCTCGGCGGCCTTGGTCATGGGCAAAACTCCAGCCCATATCACCGACCGGTCCTACGTAAATAAAGGCCACCTTGAGGGGTTTTTCCTCCGGGAGTGATGCCTGATTGGCCCAGCCTTCCAGGAACGCAAGCATAACCTTGGCAGAGTTGGTTGCCGCCAACTGGAAGAAAGTGCCAATTTCGTTTTCCCCAGGACCGCCGCCGGCAAGGTCAGACAACGAGCGGAAACCAATAAAAGGAACCTTGTTGACATAGCACACGTGGGCGACAGCGGCTGTTTCCATTTCCAGCGATTCTGCGCCCCAGGTTTCCCAGACATACTCCCGGAAAGCGGCGTTGTCGACAAAGGTAGGGCCAGAAACACCAGATCCGCCGACTTTCACCACTGGTGCCGGCTTAAGGCACTTGCCTTCGGCTGTACAGTCGTTAAGTTGAACGTTTTGGACTGCTCGCCTGGCAACCGAAAGCATCTTTTCATCAACCGGGAACCAAACTACCTCTTCCTCTTGGTCTACCTGTCCGTCTTTCCGGGTGACCCAGACACCTTCGGGAAACATCATTCCGAAGTTGGCTTTCGGAGCCTTGGTAGAAAACCAAAAAGGAGGAGAAAACTTGCCCGGTGCTGTTTCCCGCGCAAAGAGAAATTCTTGGTATTCGCACCATCTGGCGGGAACGACAACATCGCCAATATTTCTTTCTGGACTGACGCCACCAGAGATGCCACTGAAAACAACGCGTTCTATCGTGAGCTGATCGATCAACGTTTGGGTGGTCATGGCCGCGTTGATCATCGAGGTACCACTCAAGGTCATAGCTACGTTGTTGCCTTTGAGGGTTCCCAGGTAAACGCTTCGGCCGTTAACTACCACCACTTTTTCAATTGTTGCCTCCTTTAGGAAGGCCTCTAGTTCTGCTCCAAAAGCCGATTCAATGAGAATCCGGGGTACACAGTCAAGTTTTGGACAGGCTTGCGAGGTGGTTGGGGTTACCGATTTTTCCACAATTCTGGTGACTTCTTTAACAACCGGGGTGGTTGTTGGCTGAGCGGCGGGGGTGCCGCAAGAGACGAGGAGCATTGTCAGAACCAGAAGGAACGCCAAAAAAATTTTGTTCCGCGACATTTTTAACCTCCCTAGGTTAAGATTACTGCCGACCAATCTGGTCACAGAGCAGCCAACTGCCGGCAAGATTTGTCAGCAGATTGCTGCCCTGTGCCAAAGTAGCAACTTTTAAAAGAGCCGGTGGTATAATTACCACCAAGGGGACTAATTTCCTTTTAATTACTCTGACGCTTCAATCAGATAAGGAATTAGTTCCCGTTTTTAATTAACCACCAAAAAGAAAGCAATAATTCTTTTGGTGTTCAAAAACAAAAAAAAGCCCACTTTTTGACAATTCAATATTTGGGCTTTTGTTAAATTTTGCCATTTTATTAATTATTTTTTCTCCGGCAAGGTCAAGTTTTACTTGACCGCAGCCTCACCGATTAAGGCGGGCCAACAAGAGAATATTTTTGCTGACAGTTTAATTTTTAAATAATGAAAAGTATAATGTCAAGAGGTAATTTATGAAGAAAAAATCGGCAAACAGGCCAAATAAATTAAATTTCCTTGATATTGCTCTCCTTGTTTAAAAATAGTAGCGGTAACGATAATTTTTGCCCCAACCTGATTTAAAAGTTTTTCAAGATTGATTAAGGTTACTCCTGAAGAAACAACATCATCAATAACTGCCACCCTTTTTCCTTTTATTAAGTTGGCATCTGGTCCGTCTAAGACAAGCATATTAAATTTTGAACCCTTTGGAATTTTTAAGAGTTGCGGTGAGGTCATATAACCCTTAATGCTTTTCCGGCAAACAACATATCTTTTTTGACCCAGTTTTTGGGATAAGGCATAAAGCAGGGGAACAACTTTAACCTCCGGGCCGACTAAATAATCAAATTGATAGTTTTTTAATTTTTCTGCCAATTTTTCCGCTGCCTTTTCTGTCAGTTCGGCATCGCCGAGCAAAGAAATACTGGCAATTTTAATTTTTGGAGTAAGAGAGACAATAGGGAGTTTTCTTTTAAGCCCAAAAAATTCTAAATCATAGTAATCCATAATAGAATTTTAACATAAATTAAATAGTCTATTGATTTTCGGGTTTTATTTGGGTAATATGAGGTTATGGAAACAGAAATCTTGGAAAAAATAAAAGTTTTGGCTACTTTCGAAAATGGTCAGCTAAGACCTGTTGTTTTCCAATGGCGCAACCGGCTTTATAAAATTCTTCGGGTAGTTTTTTCTTATTCCAAAAATATCGGAAAAGAAAAAATTTTTTATTTCTCAGTGGGGACCAAGTGTGGAGTTTTTGAGTTGGCTTTTAATAGAGAAAAATTTAGTTGGGAGTTAACAAGAATATTTTGAATTTTAAGTTTTGAGATTATTTTATGCAAACCATTTTGCATTTAGATTTGGATTCTTTTTTCGCCTCGGTAGAGCAGCAGGCAAACCCTAAATTAGTGGGAAAACCAGTAGGGGTAATTAAGGGTCCAGGGAGAACTTGCGTGATTGCCGCTTCTAAAGAAGCGAAAAAGTTTGGGGTCAAAACAGGAATAAAAGTTTGGGAAGCAAAGGCCTTATGCCCTCAAATTATTTTTGTTCCGGCGGATTTTGATAAATATTTTTTTGTTACCAAAAAATTTATTGAAATTTGTTCCCGTTATTCTCCCGATTTAGAAGTTTTTTCCATTGACGAACTTTTTTTAGATATTACTCAAACTAAGGATTTGTTTGGAGGGGTTTGGAAAATTTGTCAAAAAATTAAACAGGATATTAGAAAAGAAATTGGCCAGCATATTACTTGCTCAATAGGTATTTCTTATAATCGTTTATTGGCTAAATTGGCTTCAAAAATTAAAAAGCCAGATGGAATTTTTGAGATTACCCCCAAAAACCGGGATGGAATCTTGTTTTCAAGCAAACTGACTGATGTTTGTGGTTTAGGGACGCGTTTGGAAAAAAGGCTTTTTAATTTAGGAATCACCGACTTTAAAAATTTAAGAAAAATTCCCATTGATTTTTTGGAGGCTTCTTTGGGTCCTTTTTGGCCAGGCCAATTGAAAAAATTATCTTATGGAGAAGACAATTCAGTTTTAACCAGAATAGGGGAAATCCCCAGAATGAAATCTGTTTCCCGGACTTATACTTTGTATGAAGATACCACCAATTTTAATTTAATTAAAGCCACTTTAAGGAATCTTTGTGAAGAGGTGGCTTTTAAAGCCAGAGAAATGGGAATGGCGGGAAGAATGATTGGAGTAGCGGTAAGAGGTGGAGGACAAGAGGACTACCGCCATAAAACTCTGAAATATTTTTTGGATGATGGGGAAGAGATTTTTAAAATAGTTTGGTCCTTGTTTAGTCTAATGAAGTGGTTGGGACCCGTCCGTTTTTTGGGTGTTTGGTTGGGAGATTTAAGGTCAAAAAGCAATTTGACGATAAATATTTTTGAGAAAGAGAGGAGAAAGGAGAAATTGCTAATGGCTCTGGACAAAATTAATAAAACTTTTGGCGAATTCACAATTTATCCTGCGGTTTTGCTAAATAACAAAAAAATAAAAAGCGAAGTAAACGGTTTTTTAGGCGATAAAAATTTTAGACTTCCTTATTCTATTTTCAAAATTGATTGAGGCGGGGTAATAATTGATGAATTTTTGGGGAGGAGAAAAACTCCTCCATTTTTGCGACCCGAGCAACAGCGGGATTTATTTTTAGAATTATTTTTAAAAAAAGAAATAAAGCTGTCAAAAGAAAAAGATAATCAAGCGACCTACCAAAAGATAATTTTTCCAGATCTGAGGCAGCAGAAAAGGTTGGGGGCGGATCGGATCGAAAAAATTGCCAAATAAAAAAATAGGAGTAGTCCCAAAAAGACCTAATTATTCCTTTTTTTTTGAAGCGACGACCTGAGGTTTTAACTAGCAGAGAATGGTTTCTGATAACCTTGCCAATTTTTTTAAGCCTTCGGCAGATGTTTGTATCTTCTCCAACCAAATAGTCAAAATTGAACCCTCCAATTTTTTCAAAAGCTTCTTTTTTAATGGCAATGTTTGTCCCGCTGAAGGAATTGGTGGCCAGAAAGTATAAGCGGGAAAGAAGAAAAAAAAGAATTCTAAATATAATTGAGGAATCATAGAAATCAAAAAAACCTGTTACCGCTACTGCCCGAGGATTTTTTAAAAAAGTTTGGTGGATTTTTGAAAGCCAATTTCGAGGCAAAATTGTATCGGCATCGGTGGTGGCAATGATTTTTCCTTTGGCTTTTTCAAATCCCGCTTGACGGGCAAAAGGAACCCCTTTTCTTGGCTCAAAAAATACTCTTGCTCCGTAACTTTTGGCGATTTGAACAGTATTGTCGGTTGAACCGTTATCGACCACAATTACCTCAAAATTTTTAAAATCCTGTTTTTGCAAAGATGCTAAAGTTTTTCCCAGATATTTTTCCTCGTTTAAGGCTGGGATGACAACGGAGATTGCTGGTTTTTTCATCGACTAAATTATATCATTAAGACAAATGAAATTTCTGGAATTTTTAAAAGGAATAAATTTAAAATACCGCCGGATTTTAATTTTGATTTTTATTTTTTGGGGAATTGGCACCTTTGGTTTGGGTTTTTTGGGAAGTTGGTTTTTTACCAAAGGGGGTTTGGGCAAATTCCCCCAAATTCGCTCCTCTGACCGGATTTTGATTCTTGCACCACACATTGATGATGAAACAATTGGGGCCGGTGGAATAATATTGGAAAGTCTAAAGCAAAAAGCGAAAGTAAAGGTTGTCTGGCTTACAAACGGAGACGACAGTCTTGGTGCCTATTTTAAGGAAGAAAAAAAATTAGATTTGAGACCGGAAGGGTTTGTAAAAATTGGCCAGCAAAGAATGGAGGAAGGAAAAAAGGCGATGGAAGTTTTAGGGTTGGATGAAAAGGGTTTAATTTTTTTAGGTTATCCCGACCAGGGGCTTTTATCTATGTTAAGCAAGTTTTATTCTTCTACCAATCCTTATATTTCCAAAGGGACAAAAATTGACCACAATCCCTATTTTGGAACATTAAAGCCGGGAAGGCTTTACACTGGGGAAAATTTAGTGGCCGACTTGGAGGAAATTATTGATGATTTTTCACCAACGATGATTTTTGTTTCTCATCCGCGAGATTATCATCCTGATCATCGGGCGACTTTTCAGTTTCTAAAAAAAGTTTTGGAAGAAAAAAGTCATCCGGCCAAAGTTTACGCCTATTTGGTCCACTATCCCTTGTTTCCCCCAAAAAAATTTTTTGATAAAAGCGGTTTTTTATATCCCCCAAAAAAACTTTTTAGCCTTAAAGGTTGGTTAAGTTTTGAACTTTCTGATGACCAAATAGAGAAAAAATTGGAGGCTGTCAAACAATATCAATCCCAAATTAGCAAACTGGACAATTTGCTTTTTTCTTTTGTTAAAAGGAATGAGATTTTTGAAGAAATTGAAGAACCCTTTTCTCAACCAAAGAATTTTTTAGAATTAAGTCCTATCCCGACTTTAACTCCAACCCCAACCGTTGATCCAAAAAGACTTTTAGATTCATTAAATCAAAAATACGGGCCTTGCCGATATACCCCCATTTTAATGTATCACCATCTTTTGCCTTCCGAAGAAGCTAAAAAAAACTTGGCGGAAAAACTTAATGTTCCACCGGATATTTTTGAAAAACAGCTTGATTATTTAGCCAAAAAAGGATATCAAACAATTTTTTTGTCTGAATTAATGGATGGTTTAAAGAATGGCTCTTTGCCGAAAAAACCAATTGTTTTGACTTTTGATGACGGTTATGCCGAGATTTACCAAAACTTGTTTCCCAAATTAAAAAATTACAATTTTAAAGCAACCTTATTTATTATCACCCAAGCGGTTGGGGGAGAAAGATATTTAACCTGGGAACAGTTAAAAGAAATGTCCCAAAGTGGACTAGTAGAAATTGGAGATCATACTTTAAGCCATCCTTCCTTGCCGGCCGAAAGCGAGGAGCAAGAAAAAGATCAAATTCTTTCTGCCAAGAATATTTTGGAACAAAGACTAGAGATTAAAGTTCAGGTTTTTGCTTATCCTTACGGCAGTTTTAATCCAACAGCAGAAAAAATCTTAAAGGAGGGAGATTTTTTGGCGGCGGTGACAACTAGTCGGGGAAAACCAGTTTGCCTCAATTTACCCTATGAACTTCCTAGAATTAGAATTGGGGCAGCAAGTTTGGACCAATATGGAATTTGAAACAAAGAAAGAGATCTGCCGCTTTTCAGAAGGGAAAAACAGGGTATAATAATTTAGAAAAATGAGAGTGGTTTTTGGCGTTTTTTCAAGTCAGTTTGCCGGTGGAGGCGTTAGCCGAGTTGCCTATGAATTGGCTTTAGCTTTTTCTTTGCAAGGACATCAGGTTTTGCTTGTTCGGCCGGGGACTTCCAACCGAAAAATTAAAATAAATAAAAATTATAGTCAGTTTTGGGTCAAAAGCACTTCTGAAAAAGAAATTTTTATTCCCCTATTAACCCCAAAAACAATTAAAGCGATTCAAAAAAATCTTGATGATTTTAAACCAGAAATTATTCATTCTCACGATCCTGGTCCGATTTGTTTTTTACTGCAGCTTTGGGCAAGTAAAAACAACATCCCTTTTATTTTTACTAGCCACATTCTTTTGACAAAAATGGTTGAGTTTGGGGCAAAAGAAACGGCGGGAAAATTTGGAAAATTTTTTGATTTTAAATTAATAGATGAATACGAAAAATTTTTTTTGGAAAATTGCGATGGAGCAATTGCTTTGAACAAAAAAGCCGAGGGAGATCTTCGAAAGTTTGGGTTTTTGGGAAAAATTTTTATTATCCCCAACGGCAGAAATTTGGCTTTATACAATCAACATCCTTTTGCCAACATAAAAAATTTTGAAAAGAGATTAATTTTTGTTGGTCATCTTTCCCAGCGAAAAAACCAAAAATATTTATTAAAAGTAATGAAATATTTGCCTAAAAACTACTTTTTAGATTTGGTTGGCGACTTTTTAAGCAAAAAATATTTTGAAGAACTTAAAAATTATAAAAGAAAATATCATCTTGAGAATGTCAGGTTTTTAGGAAGAATAGAACACGACAAACTGCCAAATTATCTTTCTCAAAGTCATCTTTTTGTTTCTGCCTCAAAAATGGAAGTGCAAAGCTTGGCGGTTATTGAAGCGTTAGCTTCAGGAACACCAGTTGTGGGGTTGGGAAATGAGACAATTGATGAATTTGTCGATGATTTGGTTGGGGCCAGATTGCCAAAAAAAACCTCAGCAGAAAAATTTGCCAAAACTGTTGTAAATATTTTGTCTTTGCCTGAGAAGGATTATTTTAATCTTTGTCAGAATGCTCGCCAAAAGGTCGCTCATTTAGATTGGAAACAAGTGGTCTCTCAAACCGTTGAGGCCTATCGGGAAACAATCAAAACAAAAAAACAGGCAGAAAATAAAAGAAAAATTCCGGGAATTTTTTCCGACCTTCAAAAGATATTTTCTCTTTATGATTGGGATGCCGAGCAGATTAAAAAACGGTTTCCGGTTTTTAATAGAAAGTATATTTATTTACTCCTTTTGGTTTCTATAGGTCAAATTGCCGGTTCCTTTTTAAAACTTGCCAAAAATATAAAAAAAATCAAAAGAAGATCAAGGAATTTTCTTAATAGGGGAATTCTGGCTGCTTAAAAAATTTCCTTATTGACACTTTAAAAAACATAGATTATCATCTATATTATGTCTAAAATTAGTCCTTTTTGTCCATTTGCTATTCCCCAAATGGCCGAACCTTCTAAAAGGAAGATTTATGAAATTTTGGCCTTAGAGGGAGAAAAAACAGTGGGAGAAATAACCAAGAAATTAAGATTAAGACAACCAACAGTTTCCTATCATTTAAAGATGATGAAAAAAGAAGGCTTACTTAAAGCTAGGAAAAAAGGTCGAGAAGTTTTTTATCAAATTAAATTAGCATGCCCGGAAGGTGGAGCATGTTTTGGTTAAACTCGAAGCACGAAATTCGAAATTCTAAACAATTTCCAAAATCCAAATGATCAAATTCCAAAACTACTTGTTTAAAATATTTGAATTTGAAAAATTTGAATTTGTTTCGGATTTCGATATTCGGATTTCGGATTTTTATTTATGATGAAAGTTTATCTTGATTATGCAGCTACTACTCCGGTAAGACCCGAAGTAGTTAAGGCAATGGAGCCTTATTGGACTTTGAAATTTGGCAACCCTTCAAGTATCCATTCGTGGGGTAGGGAGGCAAGAGAGGCGGTGGAAAACTCTCGGTTAAAGGTAGCCTCAGTCTTAAATTGTGAACCCGAAGAGATTATCTTTACGGGAACAACAACCGCTAGTGATAATCTGGCGATTTTGGGATTGGCGAATTCTTTTAGCAGGCAGAAATTTCATTTTATCACTTCCCAAATTGAGCATCATTCGGTTTTGGATACCTTTAAATATTTAGAAAAACTTGGTCATAATGTAACTTTTCTTCCGGTTGATCAGTACGGAGTAGTTGATTTGGAATTTTTGAAAAAGTCAATAACTTTGAAAACTATTTTGGTTTCGGTAATGTATGCCAACAATGAGGTGGGGACAATTCAACCTATTGAGGAAATTAGCAAGATTATTAAAACAATTAACAATCATAAAATATATTTTCATACCGATGCGGCTACGGCAGCAGAATATTTGCCTTTGGATGTCCAAAAACTGGGAGTAGATTTGCTTACTTTAGGTTCTCATAAATTTGGTGGACCAAAAGGGGTGGGGATTTTGTATATCAGAAAAGGAACAAAAATTTTGCCAATTACTTTTGGTGGCCACCACGAAAAAAAACTTTGGCCAGGGACAGAGCCGGTGCCTTTGATTGTAGGCATGGCCGAAGCCTTGAGTTTAGCGTTTAGCGGTCAGCGTCTAGTGTCTAGTAGAGTGACGAAATTGAGAGATAAGTTAATAAAGGGGGTTTTTCAAAAGATTCCTGGAACGATTTTAACTGGCCATCCAAGCAAAAGATTGCCGGATATTGCCTCCTTCTGCTTTAAAGGAGTTGAAGGAGAAGCAATCTTGCTAAGGTTGGATGCCGAAGGAATTGCCGCCTCTTCCGGTTCGGCCTGCACTTCTGGATCTTTGGAACCTTCACATGTTTTGTTGGCGATGGGAATTCCTCCGGAAATCGCTCACGGGTCAATTAGATTTTCTTTGGGGAGAGAAACAACCGAGGAAGATATTAATTATGTTTTGGAAAAATTACCAAAGATTATTAAACAATTACGGGAGATGGCACCAAAATTTTAGGAATTTTAAATTTAAGATTTTAAATTGAAGATTTTCATTTAAAATTTAAAATTTTCAATTTACTATGAGTATCAATCAACTTTATTCCTCAAAAGTCCTAGATCATTTTTTCCATCCAAGAAATATGGGAGAAATGAAAGATCCTGATGGAGTGGCTACGGTGGGAAATCCAGTTTGTGGGGATGTAATGAAAATGTATATTAAAGTCAAAAGTCAAAAGTCAAAAGTCAAAAGTGGGGAGGAAGAGATTATAGAAGACGCGAAATTCCAGACGTTAGGTTGTGGTGCGGCGATTGCTACTAGTTCTATTGCTACGGAAATGATTAAAGGAAAACCGCTTAAAGAAGCGGAAAAGTTAACAAACAAAGCGGTAATGGAAGCTTTAGGGGGTTTGCCGCCGGCAAAAATTCACTGCTCAGTTTTGGCGGAGGAAGCGGTAAAGAAAGCAATAGAAGATTACCGTAGGCGAAAATTCGAAGCACGGAATTCGAAATTCTAAACAATGTTTAAAACTCAAATGACCAAAATTCTAAACATATTTTGTTTGGAACATTTGAATTTAAAAAATTAGAATTTGTTTCGAATTTCGATATTCGGATTTAGAATTTTTATGAAAGAATTTTTTGCTATTAAAATTTCCGGTCCTGCCGGAACAGGTATTATCCAGGCGGGAGAAACTTTCTCAAAAGCCTTAAACAGGCTTGGTTTTTATACTTTGGTTTATCCGGAATATCCCTCAAGAATTAGAGGGGGAGACAATAATGTCCAAATTGTTTTTTCCCCAGAAAAGGTTTTTGCTCCCCAAACAAAGATAGACCTATTATTAGCTTTTGACCAACAATGTTTTTCAAACCACGAAAAAGAAGTCAAAAAAGGTGGCTTGGCTGTTGATTTTTCCAAAGTTGATTTAAAAATAGAGCAGGATTTAGCAAAAAACAGCGCGGCCTTAGGATTTTTGTGGAAAATTTTAGGATTGGACATTGGGGCTTTACAAAAACAGATTAAGGAGGATTTTAAAGTAAATCAAAATATTTTGGAATTAAATCTAAAGGCAGTGGAAACAGGTTATGGTAGGGGTGAAGCGGCAGGTCTGAGTTTGGTAGGGGAGGCAGATAAAAATATTTTAAATTTAACAGGAAATGAGGCTTTAGTAAAAGGAATTTTGGCTGGAGGTTGTGAATTCGCCGCCATTTATCCAATGACTCCCATCAATTCAATTCTAACTTTTTTGGCTCAAGAAAAATCAATAATTTTGTTTAGACCTGAAGACGAGATTGCCGGAATTTGTTCGGCAATTGGCGCTTCTTATGCCGGAAAAAGAGCAATGGTTGCCACTTCCGGCGGTGGATTTAGTCTGATGGTTGAAGGTTTGGGAATGGCAGGAATAGCAGAAATTCCAATAGTTGTTATTTTGGGTCAAAGAACCGGACCTTCAACGGGAATTGCCACTTATTCTTCTCAGGCGGATTTAAAATTTGCTATCAGTGCTGGACAAGGAGAGTTTCCTAGAATTGTTTTGGCTCCGGGAGATTTGGCAGAGCTTTATCAGACAGGAACAGAAGCTTTTAATTTAGCGGAAGTTTATCAGGTGCCGGTAATTTTGCTGGCAGATAAGTATTTGGCGGAAAGCAGATTTTCGCTTTCGGAAAAAGGTTTTCAGAAAATTAAAGTTTCCGTTAATCGTGGCAAGCTTTTTAATTATAAAAATTATAATCATTATAACCGTTATCAAATTACTCCTGATGGAATTTCTCCAAGAGCTTTTCCTGGACAAACAACCTTTTTAACCAATTCTTATGAGCATGACGAAAAGGGTTTTTCAGTAGAAGACAAAGAAACAAGAGACAAAATGATGGCCAAAAGAATGAAAAAATTGGCAGGGTTGGCCGGCGGGTATGAAGTTTATGGAAAGGGGAATGGGACGATATTGGTGTCTTGGGGCTCGACCAAAGGGGCTTTGCTGGGTTTTATTAAAAAACATCCAGAATATAATCTAATTCATTTTTGGCGGGTTTGGCCATTTCCCAAAAAGGCAGAAGAATTTCTTAAAAAATCTAAAAAAATAATTGTTGTTGAGGCCAATTTTTCTGGCCAATTTGCTGACATTATTGAACAAAAAATTCAAAGAAGAGTGGAAAGAGTTTTAAAAGACGACGGGAGACCGTTTTTTGGAGAAGAAATTGAAAAATTAATTGCAAATTGCAAATAGTAAATTGAAGATTTACATTTTAAATTTAAATTTTTTTTGTTACTTATTACCAAACTAAATTTTTGATTAAGATGAAGGAAGGAAACAAACTAAACACTGGCCAAATACCTACATGGTGTCCCGGTTGCGGGAATTATTTAGTTTTGGAGGCTTTGAAAAAAGCTTTTTCCGATCTGAATTTAAATCCAAAAGATATTGTGGTTACCTATGATATAGGTTGTGCTGGCAATATGGTTAATAACTTAAATGTTTGCGGTTTTGCCACTTTGCATGGCCGCTCCATTCCCGTGGCAGTGGGAATAAAAATGGCCAATCCAAAGCTAACGGTTATTGCCCAAGGAGGAGAAGGAGGAGTGATTAGCGAAGGTGGCAATCATTTAATTCATGCAGCCCAAAGAAACGACAACATCACCGTTATTATTAATAACAATTTTGTTTTTGGCCTAACAGCTGGTCAAGCTTCAGCCGCTACCCCAAAGGGATTAAAAACCAAATCAACTCCCGAAGGAAATCCTCACGAGCCACTTTCAGGAATTGATATTGCCGCTGTTTCCGGGGCGACTTTTTTAGCCAGAACATTAGCGTCTGATTTGGAGAAAACCACAGAAATTTTAAAGCAGGCAATTAAGCATAAAGGTTTTTCTTTAGTAGAAATTATCCAGCCTTGCGTAATTTGGGTGAAAGAATATGAAGATTGGAAAAAAGATATAAAATATTTTGAAAAACCGTTTAAAGAGATTAAAGAAATAATTGGAAGGAAAAATTATTTGGGAATTTTGTTTGTAAATCAATAATTTAATCTTCTTCTTTCTTCAAGACTTGACAAAACAAAAGACTCCATATATAATGAATATATATTCATTATTAACCTTAAAAGGAGGTGATTTAAGATGCCAGGATTAGATGGAACTGGTCCTTTAGGAACCGGACCAATTGGCCGGGGATTTGGCCCTTGCAGACTTGGTTTAGGCTGGAGAAGGAGATTTGGATTTGGTAGGGGCTTGGGTAGATATTTTGGTTGGAATTGGCCGCAAACCAAGGAAGATCAGAAAAAAGCCCTTGAGGAATATAAGAAGGCCTTGGAGGAAGAGCTTGAAGATGTCAAAAAAGAGGAGGGAGAGTTGGAAAAATAAGTTATAATTTGTTTATGCCAAGACCCAAAAGACCGCGTTGCTTGCGGTTTAATCCTCAAGTTTGCTATTTTAAACCCCAAGGAATTCCTTTGAGGTTTTTAGAGGAAGTGGTTTTGTTGCCGGACGAGCTTGAGGCTTTAAAACTTTATGAAGTTGATGGGTTGGAACAAATAGAAGCGGCCAAGAAAATGAAGATTTCCCAGCCAACTTTTGCTAGAATTTTAGGAAGCGCTTATAAAAAAATTGCTTTGGCGATTGTTAAAGGCATGGCCATTAAGATTGAGGAGAAATGAAAAAAATTATTTTAATTATCTTTCTTGGATTGATAATTTTTGGATATTGGGGAAATTTTGTCTTTGCCCAAGACCAGGAAATTTTAGAGGGTCAAGTAACCAAAATTCTTGAAGAAAAACAGATATCTTTTGGGGAGACTCAGGAAAAACAACTTTTTCAAAAACTGGAAATTTTGGTAACCGCTGGCAGTTTAAAAGACAAAAAAATTGAAGTTGAAAGCGGAAATTTGCCTATGGCCAATCTGCCAAAATACAAAGTGGGAGATAAGCTTTTGGTTGCTTATTCATTAGATTTGGAAGGCAATGATTCTTTTCAAATAACAGATTATATAAGACGGGATTCTTTATCTTTTTTGTTTTCTGTTTTTGTCATTTTGGCAATTTTAATTGCCGGTTGGCGGGGAATTACTTCTTTGGTAGGAATGGCTGTCTCTTTTTTGGTGATTTTTATTTTTGTTCTTCCTAAGATTTTGGCTGGCTCAAACCCAGTTTTAATTGCTGTTTTAGGCTCATTTTTAATTATTCCTGTCAGTTTTTATCTTTCTCACGGATTGAATAAAAAAACAACAGTTGCCGTGGTTGGAACAATTCTTGCTTTGGCTATCACCGGAATTTTGGCTGGATTTTTTGTTGATCAGGCAAAATTAACTGGTTTTGCTTCAGAAGAAGCCGGATTTCTTCAGGTGGCCAAGCAAGGAACCGTAAATATTAAAGGCTTGCTTTTGGCGGGAATTATTATCGGAGTTTTGGGAGTTTTGGACGATATTACTATTTCCCAATCAGCGATTGTTTTTCAACTTAAGCAGGCCAATCCAAAATTAAAAAAAGGCCAACTGTTTTGGCAAGCAATGAATGTTGGCCAAGATCATATTGCCTCAATGGTCAATACTTTGATTTTGGTTTATACCGGGGCCGCTTTGCCCTTGCTTTTGCTTTTTATCAACACTCCCCATCCTTTTTCAGAGGTTATTAATTATGAAATTGTGGCCGAGGAGGTAGTTCGGACTTTGGTTGGAAGCATTGGTTTGATTTTGGCTGTGCCAATTACCACTTTTATTGCCTCGGTGATTGCAAATGAAAACAAATAAAATTGTTTTATTTCTTTGTTTTTTATCTTTTCTGTTTCTTTTTTCTCTTTCTGGTTGTTTACCAAAACAAAAAATGGTAGAAAAAAGTGAAAGAGAGGAGGTGACACCAAAAACTAAAATGGAAAAAGTTTTAATGGTAGTGGCTCCAAATAATTTTCGTGATGAAGAGTATCAAAAACCAAAAGCGGTTTTAGAAAATGCCGGATATCAAATTGTTACCGCCTCTAAAGGAGTTCAGACAGCGAAGGGGATGTTGGGGGCAACAGCGATGGTGAATCAAGATTTAGACCAAGTTAAAGTGGCTGATTATACCGCCATTGTTTTTGTGGGCGGAACAGGGGCGAGTGTTTATTTTAATGACCAGACTGTTTTGAAGTTGGCCAGAGAGGCGGTTGAACAAGGGAAGGTGGTTGGGGCAATTTGCATTGCCCCCTCAATTTTGGCCAATGCCGGAATTTTGCAGGGTAAAAATGCTACCTGCTTTTCATCGGAAGCGGAAAATTTGAGGGCAAAAGGGGCCAATTATACTGGCCAGTCGGTAACGGTCGATGGAAATATAGTGACAGCTAATGGCCCAGGAGCAGCCCAAGATTTTGGTCAAAAAATCTTGGGATTATTGGGGAATTAAAAAATCTGGTTGGGAATAATCGGAAATTAAAACCAAATAAGTTTGGTAATCTTTGATATTTTTTTCTTCAAAATTTATTTTGGCTACTAATCCTTTTCTTGTTTCTTCGCTCCACATTTGGTCAAAAACAAAATTACCTAAAGAATAGAAAATTAAGCCATCTTTATATTTTTCAACCGGTTGAATTACGTGAGGATGGTGACCAATTATCAATTTTGCTCCTGAATCTATTATTTGATGGGCCAAATCTTTTTGCCATTTTGCTGGTTCTTTTTGATATTCATTTCCCCAGTGCAGAGAAACAATTAAAATGTCCACTTTTTCTTTTGCCGCTTCAATTAAATGAAGTACCCATTTTGGGTCTTCTTTAAAAGTAAAATTGAAAGCAAGAAAACCAAAGGCAAGATTGTTAAATTGCTTTATTGCCAGATTATTATCAATTCCCAAAATCTCGTTTTCTAATAAAATTTTCTTTGTTTCCTCTATTCCCTCTTTACCATAATTTCCAATATGATTATTTTCTAAACTCAAAACATCAAAGCCGGCAAATTTTAAACCCTCGATAGCTTTATAATCAGCGCAAAATTTAAAAGTTCCCGAACCGACGATCGGACAATTTTTATGAAAAGGAGACTCCAAATTGCCAAAAGTAATGTTTGTCGAAGACAATAAGTGAGCAGTTTTTTCAAAAGGATAGAAAAAATTTTGATATTTTTGCATTTTAACATTAACATTGCGGCCAAGCATAATATCGCCAACAGCGATTAAAGTGGTTAGTGACCGGTGATCAGTGATTGGTGGTTGGGAGGAAATAAAAGGAGAAACAAAAGCTGGAGTTTTTGGGGAATTGGAAAATAAAAGGTAAATAAAAGAAAAAACTACAGAAGAGAAAAACAAAATAACAAAAAATTTTTTTGGCACAAAAATATTATATAATGATTTTGATGCGGGTTTTTGTGGCGATTGATTTACCAGAAGATTTAAAAGAGAAAATTTTTGAGATTTCCCAAAGAATTTCCCGGAATTTTCCCTGTAAACTGGTTGAGAAAGAAAATCTTCATTTAACTTTGGTTTTTTTGGGAGAAAGAAGCGAACAAGAAGTAGAGAAAATAAAAAAAGCCGTAGCTGACGCAACAAAAAGTTTTGGCAGGATTTTTCTTGTGATTGAAAGTTTAGAACTTTTTCCCTTAAAAAGACCAAGGGGGATTTGGTTTAAGGTAGATGGAGAGGAAGAAAAATTAAAAGAACTTCACCAAAAAATTATTGACGAGCTGGTAAAACAAAAAATTCAAGTTGAGAATTTAAGGTTTACTCCCCATATTTGTATTTTAAGATTTAAAAAAGGAACAAAAAAACAGCCAGAGAAGACAAAACTGGAAGAAAACTTTATGGTTGAAAAGATTACCGTTTTTCAAAGTAAACTTTCCCCTAAAGGACCAACCTATTTTAAATTGGGGGAATTTCAATTAGAATAATTTTAATGAAGATTTTCGTCAACTTCAAAACTTATCCTCAAGGAACCGGAGAAAAAGCAGCGGCATTGGCTAAAATTTGTCAGGAGGTTAGTGAAGAAAAAAAGGTGGTAATTATCCCTGTTGTTCAGGCAGTTGATCTTTACCGGGTAACCCGGTCTGTTAATATTCCTGTTTGGATTCAACATCTTGATTGGCATCCGCAGGGCCAATATACGGGTTTTACCAATTTAGAAGCAGTAATTGAGGCGGGAGCGTCAGGGGCATTACTAAATCACTCAGAACATCAAATTCCCCCAGGAACAGTTAAACAAGTGATCTCCCGTAGTTCAAAGTTCCCTCCGAATCGGAGGGTTCAAAGTTCAAAGTTTGAGGTAATGGTTTGTTGTAAAACCTTGGGACAGATGAAAAGGCTGGTGAAATTAAAACCAGATTTTATTGCTTATGAAATTGCCGAATTGATCGGAACAAAAAACTCCATCACCCAAGTTGCTCCAAAAGCGATAAAACATGCGGTTGAAATCTGCAATCAAATTCCTTTGATAGTTGGGGCAGGAATTCATACTAAAAAAGATTTGGAAACAGCCCAAAAATTGGGGGCGAAAGGGGTTTTAATTTCTTCGGCGGTAGTTTTGGCGCAAAATCCTAAGAAAAAACTGCTAGAATTAATTGCAAATTGCAAATAATAAATTGAAGATTTACATTTTAAATTTAAAATTTTTAATGTAAATTTACTATTTAAAATTTAATATTTACAATGATTTATCTTGGAAGCGATCATCGGGGTTACAATCTAAAAGAGAAAATTAAGAAGTGGCTGGCGGAGTGGGGTCAGGAATTTGAGGACTTAGGTAACGACCATTTTGATCCGGAAGATGATTATCCAATTTTTGCGGCGAGGGTGGCAAAGAAAATTCCCAACTCCCAATCCCAAATTCCAAATTTTGGGATAATAATTTGCGGTTCGGGAGTAGGAATGGACATAACCGCTAACAGATACCAAGGTATTAGGTGCGGTTTGGGGTTTTTGCCTGAGCAAATTAAGAAAGCCAGAGAGGATGATGATATTAATTGTTTGGCTTTGGCAGCAGACTTTCTTGATGAAAAAGTTGCCAAGGAGATAGTAAAAACTTTTTTGGAAACCCCATTTTCTGGCCAGGAAAATAAAATAAGAAGACTCAAAAAGATAGAATGATAAATCTTCCAAAACTTCAGGATTTTAATTTTAAAGGAAAAAAAACTTTGGTGAGGTTGGATTTGGATATTCCTGCCGAGGATGATTTTCGTTTAAAGGCAGAACTGCCAACCATAAGGTTTTTGTCAAATCAGGAAGCTAAAATGATTTTAATGGGACATTTTGGGAGGCCAGAGGGAAGAGTAGTGGAGAAACTTTCTTTAAAACCAATTGCTTTAAAAATTGCCAAACTGCTAAATTTAAAATTTAAAATTGAAAATTTAAAAAATACATTTAAAATTGATGATTTTTTAGCTTTTAGTCTATCGGAAAAATTATTGTTTTTGGAAAATCTCCGTTTTTATCCCGGTGAAGAGAAAAATGATTTAAATTTTGCCCAAAAACTGGCCAAATTAGGGGATTTTTATGTTAATGAAGCTTTTGCCACCAGTCATCGAGAACATGCTTCAATTGTTGGTATTCCAAAGTTTTTGCCTCATTGTGCCGGATTTAATTTTACCAAGGAAGTAGAGAATCTTTCCAAAGTTTTGGAAAATCCTCAAAAACCGGTGGTTTTTGTTATTGGCGGAGCAAAACCGGAAACTAAGTTACCTTTGGTGACAGAATTTGCTAAAAAGACAGATTGGGTATTGGTTGGTGGACTATTGCCCACCTGCTCAAAGTTCAAAATTCAAAGTTCAAAATTTAAAAATATTATTTGGGGAGAATTAAACAAGGAAGGGTTAGATATTGACGAAAAATCCATTAAAAAGTTTAAAGACATTATTAAGACTGCCGGGACGATTGTTTGGAACGGGCCGATGGGAAAATTTGAGGAGAAAAAATGGGAAGAAGGAACGAGAAAAGTGGCCGAAGCAATAGCTCAATCATCAGCCTTCAAAGTTGTTGGGGGAGGAGATACGATTGCGGCATTGAATAGATTTAATTTATTTTCTAAAATAGATTTTGTATCCCTAGGTGGGGGTGCAATGCTGGAGTACTTGGCGAAAGGTAATTTGCCAGGCATTCAAGCAATTGTAAATAGTAAATTGTAAATTTTAAATTTGAAATGATTAAGCTTGCTATAAATGGTTTTGGCCGGATTGGCCGAATGGCTTTTAGGGTGGCGGTTTTAAATCATCCAAAAGAAATTGAAGTGGTAGCGATTAATACTTCTGGTTCTTTGGATGCTGATGGCTGGGCTTATCTTTTAAAATACGATACAATTTACGGCCGTTTTCCCAAAGAAATAAAAGTAGTGGAACCAGCTGGTCCAAAGGAAATAGGCGCGTTGGAAATTGATGGAAAACGTTATCCCATTTTGGCCCAGAAAGAAATTTTAAAAATTCCCTGGTATGCATACCAACCGCAGGTAGTTATCGAATCAACTGGCGTTTTTCGGACAAAACAGGATGCGGAAAAACATCTTTTAATTGGAGGTGAAAAAGTAATTATCTCCGCCCCTCCAAAAGGGGAAGAAATTCCAATTTATTTGATGGGAGTAAACCAAAATAAATATCAAGGGGAAACAATTATTAGTAATGGTTCTTGTACAACCAACTGTGTCGCCCCGATAGTTAAAGTGATAAAAGAGCAATTTGGAATTTCTCAAGCGGTTTTAACAACTATCCACGCTTATACTGCCGATCAAGAGTTGGTTGACGGTTCGCATAAAGATTTACGTCGAGGCCGAGCGGCAGCTTTAAATGTTGTTCCTACGGAAACTGGAGCAGCCGAATCGGTTGTTGCTGTTTTTCCCGATTTGGCAGGAAAGTTTGCCGGAACAGCCATTAGAGTTCCAGTTGGCTGTGGTTCTTTTTCTGATTTAACTTTTAAACTGGAAAGGAAAGTAACTATTGACGATGTTAATAGTGCTTTCCAAAAGGCAGCCGAAGGAGAGTTAAAAGGAATTTTGGGTCTGGCTTATGATCCGGTGGTTTCTTCAGATATTATTGGGAATTCCTCTTCTGCCATAATTGATATGGCAATGACCACTGTGGTGGCTGACGATCTTGTTCAAATTGGAGCCTGGTACGATAATGAAATGGGATATGCCCACCGGTTGGTGGAGGAAGCAATTTTGATATCAAAAAAAACTGACCACGAAATTAGGATTTAGAATTTCTCAAAGGTGATGGAAATCATCCCCACAATTTTAACCAAAGATCCAATTGAAGCCCGGGAAAAGCTTGGTAAGATTAGAGGGATCGCTCCTTGGGTTCAAGTTGATATTATTGATGGAATTTTCGTTCCTAACAAGACAATTGGTTTGGAGGTTTTGGAAGAAGAAAGAGGGGGTCTTAAGCTAGAAATTCACCTGATGGTCAGCCAGCCAGCTGGTTGGTTGGGAAGATGTCAGCAAATTTTGACCGACAGGGTTGTTGCCCAGGTAGAAATGATGAATAACATAAATGATTTTTTTCTTAAGGCTACCAATTTGGGAATGGAGGTAGGTTTGGCTTTGGATTTAGAGACCCCTGTCGAAAAAATTCCTCAAGATTTATATTCCCAATTAGATTTGGTTTTGCTAATGGCAGTTAAAGCCGGGCAGGGAGGACAAAATTTTGACCCAAAAGTTTTGGAAAAAATTAAAAAAATTAGAGGAATTATTGGCGATTTGGTAGAAATTGGAGTGGATGGTGGATTAAATGAAGAAAATATAGTAAAGTGTAAGAAAGAAGGAGCAACGGTTTTTTATGTGGGAAAAGCTTTTTGGGAATATCCCGATTTGGAAGAAAGATATCAAAAGTTAATTAATTTATGATTAAAAATATTACAATTTTTGGTTTTTCAGAATCAAAACCTGATGATCCGGAATATCAGGCAGCTTTTGCAGTTGCCAAACTATTGGCCGAAAACGGATATCATATAATCAATGGCGGCGGTCCGGGAGTAATGAGAGCGGCAACTGATGGCGCCCACGCTGGAGGCGGAAAAGCAACCGCCGTTTCTTTCGTCCCTAAAGGAATGACCCAGTTTGAGGGGATGGATCCGGAAAATAAAGCTGACGAGGAAATCATCAAAGCCAATTACGTGGAAAGGACCTTGGAACTTTTGAATTTGGGAGATGCTTATGTAATTTTTAATGGGGGAACAGGAACAATTTCCGAATTTGGAATGGCTTGGGGTTTGGCAAGATTATTTTTTGGTCATCATAAGCCTTTGATTTTGTATGGAGAATGGTGGAAAGAAATTATGGAAACTTTTGTAGAAAATATGAGAATAAGAGAGGTGGAATTGAAAGTTTACAAAATTGTTACCAGTCCTCAGGAAGTTCTTCAAGAAATTAAAAGACTAGAAAATGAACAACCTTAGTCAAGTTTCAAGGAAGGTTAGAAAAGAAGTCATTGAAATGATTTATCAGGCAGGTTCTGGGCATCCCGGAGGGAGTCTTTCTTCAACCGATATTTTGGTTGGACTTTATTTTGGAGGAGTGATGGGAGAAGAAGATAAATTTGTTTTATCGGCCGGCCATATTTGTCCAGCATGGTACAGTACAATAAATTTAAAATTTAAAATTGAAAATTTAAAATTGGCGAGCTTGCGAGAAGTCGGAAGCTCGCTTCAGGGGCATCCTTACAAGAAATTTGCTTCTTTTGTGGAAACTTCGACTGGATCATTGGGACAAGGAGTAAGCGTTGGGGTTGGATTGGCCCTAGGAAAGAAAATGAAAAAGGAAAAAGGAAGAATTTGGGTTTTATCATCAGACGGGGAACAGGAGGAGGGTCAGATTTGGGAAGCGGCAATGTTTGCCTCAAAACAAAAACTTAACAATTTATGTTTAATAATTGATAGAAATAGAATGCAAATTGGCGGGGAAACTGAGAAAATTACTGCCTTAGAGCCATTGGCACAAAAATATTTTTCTTTTGGCTGGAAAGTTTTGGAGATTGACGGCCATAATTTTGATCAAATAATTACTGCTTTTAAAAGAGCTAAAGAAAATCAAGAAAAACCGCTGGCGATAATTGCCAAAACAATTAGAGGAAAAGGGATTTCTTTTATGGAAAAACAAGAAAGATATCATGCATGTACCTTGACGGAAGAAGAATACGAAAAGGCGATGGAAGAATTAAAATAATTTTAAATTGCAAATTGTAAATTTTAAATTTACATTGAAAATCTTAAATTTAAAATCTCAATTCATAATGAGACAACAACGTGATTATTTTGGCGAGGCCTTACTCGAATTAGGGAAATCTAACCCCAAGGTTTTGGCTTTGACAGCCGATTTAGAAAGCTCTTTAAAGCTAACCGCTTTTAGAAAAGAATTTCCGGATAGATTTTTTAATGTTGGGGTGGCGGAACAAAATTTGGTGGGAGTGGCAGTTGGCTTATCTTTGGAAGGATTTATTCCCTTTTGCGCTTCTTTTGCCGTTTTTTTGCCGGGAAGATGTTTTGACCAAATAAGAGTTTCTGTTTGTCAAAACAAGGCAAATGTAAAGCTGGTTGGCGGCCATTTGGGTTTTTCTAATGCCGGGGATGGAGCCTCAGCCCAATCAGTTGAAGATATTGCCTTAATGCGGAGTTTACCGGAAATGGTGGTTTTGTGCCCGTTTGATGGAGAGGAAACGGTCTGTTTAACTAGGCTGGCAGCTGAGCTTGAGGGTCCAGTCTATCTTAGAATTTCCAAATCAGAAGTCTTACCAAATTTAAAATTTCAAATTTCAAATTTAAAATTTAGAATTGGGGGCTCGCGGATTTTAAAAGAAGGAAAAGATTTGACAATTTTGGCCCACGGCCCAATTTTGCAAGAAGTTCTGGAGGCCGCTTATAATTTTGACGTTGAAATAATTGATACTTATTCAATAAAACCGTTGGACGAGCAGGCTATTTTAAAATCAGCCGCCAAAACGGGCAAGGTTTTAGTGGTTGAGGAGCATTCAATTTTTGGGGGGTTGGGAAGCGCGGTGGCGGAATTATTAAGCCAGCAATATCCAACACCGCTGAAAATTCTAGGAATTCCCGATGTTTTTGGAGAATCAGCCAGAAATTGGCAACAGTTACTTGAAAAATACGGACTAAACAGAGAAAATATAGAGAGGGCGATTAGAAAACTGATTGATAAATGATTTTAAATTGTAAATTGTAAATTTTAAATTTGAATTGTAAATCTTCAGTTTAAAATATTAAATTTAAAATTTTTATGAAGGTAGTTGTTACTCGTAAAATTCCCCGTGTTGGGATTGATGTTTTGGAAGATGCTGGTTTTGAAGTAGTGGGAAATCCCACTGACAGGCTTTTAACCAAACCTCAATTAAAAGATTTCGTTGCCGGAGCTGACGCAATTTTGTGTTTAATTCTGGACAAGATTGATGGAGAGATTATGGAGGCGGCTGGTAAGCAGTTAAAAATTATTGCCAATTATGGCCAGGGATTTGACAATATTGATGTTGGGGAGGCGGAAAAAAGAAATATTATGGTAACGAATACCCCTTCTGAGCTTTCCACCCGGGCAGTGGCGGAGTTTACTTTTGGTTTGATTTTTGACCTTTTAAAAAGGATAACCGAGGCAGACGAGTTTGCCAGAAAAGGAAATTTCGGCGGCTGGAAACCGGAAATTTTTTTAGGTCAAAATTTAGAGGGAAAAACCTTAGGAATTGTTGGTTTGGGAAATATTGGTTGCGAGGTGGCAAAAATTGGCCGGGCTTTTGGTTTAAGGGTAATTTATACCAAAAGGAATCGCGATTTGGAAGCAGAAAAAAAATATAAACTTGAATTTATGAGCTTGGAAAATTTGTTAAGAGAGTCAGATATAGTTACTTTGCATGTTCCTTTGACTCCCCAAACTTATCATTTAATTGGAGAAAGAGAAATTAATTTGATGAAAGACAGCGCCTATTTAATTAATACCAGCCGGGGCGGGGTAGTGGACGAGGCGGCTTTAGTTGAAGCCTTAAAAAAAGGAAAGTTGGCAGGGGCGGGAATTGACACCCATGAGTACGAGCCGGAGGTTAATCCTGAACTTTGCGGAATGCCAAATGTGGTTTTAACTCCCCATATTGCTTCTTCAATTAAAGAAGTTCGGGATGATATGGCCCGAATGGCAGCGAAAAATATTATTGAAGCACTATCTGGTCGACAACCACCCAATCTGGTGGTTAAATAACTTTGTTTTGTTTATTAAATAATGAAAATTCGAAGCACGAAATCCGAAATTCTAAACAATACCTAAATTCAAAATTCTAATGTTCCAAACGAGATGTTTCGAATTTGGTATTTGAAAAATTGGGATTTGTTTAGAAATTAGGATTTAGAAATTAGATAGATATTGAGAGAGAGTTTTAGTAATCAAACATGTCTGGAATTTTAGATAAAATAACTAGAAATGGTAAAGCCTTGTTTTTAGCTTATGACCAAGGATTTGAGCACGGGCCAACGGATTTTAATGATGAAAACATAGATCCCCAAAAAGTTTTGCAAATTGCTGATTGCGGTTATTTTACCGGGGTGATTTTGCAAAAAGGCATTGCTGAAAAATACTATTGGAAGCAGGGATACAAAGTGCCTTTAATTGTCAAACTAAATGGCAAAACTAATTTGGTTAAAGACCAGGATCCTTATTCTCCTCAAGTCTGTTCGGTTGAGGAGGCTTTAAGTTATGGAGCAAAAGCGGTTGGTTATACAATTTACATCGGGAGTGAATATGAACCGATGATGACTCAAGAATTTGGCAAAATTGAACAAGAGGCAGAAGAGGCGGGAATTCCAGTTATTGCCTGGATGTATCCAAGGGGAAAAAGCATTCCTGATGAAAATGATCCCAAAATTGTTGCTTATGCGGCCAGGGTTGGTTTGGAATTAGGAGCGGATATTGTTAAGGTTCGGTATACTGGCGATGCTGCTTCTTTTAAATGGGTTGTTCAGTCAGCAGGAAAAACAAAAGTGGTAGTGATGGGTGGTTCAAAAATGGAAGAGGATAGATTTTTAAAAATGGTTGAGGAAGTGATAGAGGCGGGAGCAATTGGCCTGGCGGTGGGAAGAAATGTGTGGCAATCTTCCGAGCCGCTGGCGATCGCTAAAAAAATTGCAGAAACCATTTGGGGTAATTTTAAATTGTAAATAGCAAATTGAAGATTTACATTTAAAATTTAAAATTTGCAATGTAAATTTAACATTTAAAATCTTAAATTTAAAATGTTTGATGTTATTACCATTGGTTCTGCCACGTTGGATGTTTTTGTCCGCTCCAAGGGTTTGGAAATTGAAAGGGAAAACGGAGCCAAAGATATCTGTGTTAGGTATGGGGCAAAAATTCCTGTAGATGAACTTTATTTTGAGTCCGGGGGCGGAGGAACAAACACGGCCATTACTTTTGCCAGACAGAATTTAAAAACGGCCACTATTGTTAAAGTGGCAGATGATTTTTCCGGAAAAAAAGTGATTGAGGATTTGAGAAAAGAAGGAGTTGAAACAAGTTTTATTGTGATAGAAAAAGGAGGAATGACTGATTACTCAACAGTTTTGTGGGCTCCTGATGGAGGAAGAACAATTTTGGTTTATCGGGGAAAAACAAGAGTGGAAGTGAACGAAATCCCTTGGAGGAAATTAGAAACAAAATGGTTTTATATTACCTCGGTAGAAGGAAATCTTGAAGTAATTGAAAATTGTAAATTCCCGCCTGCCGGACGGGCAGGGAAAATTGAAAATTGTAGGGTTGCTTGGAATCCGGGAGGGGCGGAGTTAGCCCAAAGAGAAAAACTGCTTTCTTTATTGGAAAGGATAACTTTATTAAATCTTAATAAAGAAGAAATGATGCAGCTTTTGGGAAGTGAGGGCGAGAAGTGGGAGGTGGGACAGTTATTAGAGAAGGCAGCTGGTCTTCCTTGTGAATATGTGGTGATTACCGATGATAGAAATGGCTCTTATTTACACCAAAAAGGGCAAGATTTTTGGTGGCATTGCGGAGTTTACCAAGATATTCCAAAATATGAATCAACCGGGGCAGGGGATGCTTTTGGTTCCGGGTTGGTTTGCGGTTTAATTAAGGGATTTGATATGGAAAAATGTTTAAAATTGGCGACCGCTAACGCCTCATCGGTAGTTAGTCGGGTTGGGGCAAAAAAAGGGATTCTTAAAGCCGAAGAAGTGGAAAATTGGCTTAATAAAGAGATTCTTATTGATAGAATTAAAATTTAATTTTTGAATAATTTAATTATTCATAGATTTTGCCAATTTTAGGGATGGAAAAAACCCAAATAAAAACCGAAAAATTAACCCCGAAAAATCTGCAAAAATTTTTCCCGGTTTTTGAAGAAGTTTTAAAAACAGGTTTTCCAGAATATCCAAAAAAATTAATAGATTTTTTTGTTTTTCAAGATTTTTCAAAAAAAATTTTTTTGGAAAAAATTAGAAAAGAAGATTGGTTGGGATTGTTGGCGGTAATCGACGAGGAAATTGTTGGTTTTTTAGTAACGGATAAACTCTATGGAGGAGTAAGTTATTGTTTTTGGTTAGGAGTTAAAAAAGAATTTCAAGGTCAAGGAATAGGAAGTTTGCTTTTAAAAGAATGGGAGGAAGAAGTTAAAAAACAAGGCGGCCATAAATTAATGCTGGTTACCCAACATAAAGAAAACGAAAAATTTTATTTAAAAAACGGCTTTAAGAACGAAGGCTTTGAAGAAAAATCCTGGTTCGGTTTGGATTGCTGGAAATTTGGGAAAGTAATTGGGAAACCTCAGCCGGAAGTGTTTTTAAAATGAAATTTTAGAATATGCTTAAAATAGATTGCGTTGAATGGGGAGAAATTTGGGTTGACGGTAAGCAATATCATCAGGTTTTGATTGTGGGAAAGAAAGTTTTTGAAAGGGATTCGGAAAAGTTGCATCAGCTTTTTGGAACCACCCATAAAATTGGAGGCTGGGAAGAAAAAATGTTGCTTGGGGGAAAACCGGAAGTGATTATTATTGGCAATGGCTGGGATGAAGTATTACAGGTAAATGAAGATTTTAAATTTAAAATTGAAAATTTGGGAATTGATTTGAGAATTTTGCGGACGCCAGAAGCGGTTGAGGAGTATAATCAGTTGGTAAAAGAAGGAAAAAAAGTGAATGCCTTAATTCATACCACTTGTTAAGAATAATAACATGCAAAGGGGTAAAAGAAATATTGTGAAGTTATGTGTATATAGAACGATTTCTAACTGATGAAAATTGCTATGAACTTAAGCGATTCTAATCAATTAATTTTGGAAAATTTAAAAATAACTGCACTTGGTTACGGAGCAGTGATATTAAATAAAGAGAGATTTATCCAAATTTTGGTTGAGTCGGCTAGCCTAAATGATTTAAATTCCCTGAAACAAAAAGTTATTTTTTTGAAAAATATTATTGTTAATCGCAAGAATGACCCAGATGGCATATTGAACATTGATAGTAATGGAGATACGTTGTCTGTTCGGAGAGAAGTTTTAATTTCTGAGTTAAATCAAATTCTTGAGTCGCAGACAATTGAAAGAGCGAAGTATTATTTAAAAAGGCTGGAAGGTGGGCTTAAAAAAATTAAAACAAATAAGATAAATGATATCAATCTTTTAAGATGGAAAGAATATGATGATATTATTACCGATAGTCTTTGGATATTAGATAAAAGAGATTCTTCTGGTGCCCACCTGGGTTGGTACTGGGGAAATTTTGTTCCCCAGATTCCACATCAGATAATGTTAAGATATACAAAAAAAGGGGATTGGGTTTTAGATGCTTTTGTCGGGAGTGGAACAACTTTGATTGAATGTAGAAGACTGGGGAGGCACGGAATTGGGATAGAATTAAATCCTGACGTTGTTAAAAAGGCTAAAGAATTGATTAAAAAGGAACAAAATAAAGATAATGTAACCAGCGAAATAATCGTTGGCGATAGCAGAACGATAGATCTAAAACAAATTTTAAACAAATATGGTATAACTCAAGTTCAACTTCTTATTGTGCATCCGCCATATCACGATATAATAAAGTTTTCGAAGGACGAGAAGGATCTCTCAAACGCAAAAAGCACAGAGGAGTTTTTAAAGATGTTCGGCGATGTGATAGATAATACAACTCCTTACTTAGAAGAAGGGCGATACCTTGCACTCGTGATAGGAGATAAGTATTCTAAAGGTGAATGGATCCCGTTGGGTTTTTATAGTATGAATGAAGTATTAAAAAGGGGTTATATGTTAAAAAGTATAATTGTTAAGAATTTTGAAGAAACACGGGGAAAAAGGAATCAAAAAGAACTTTGGCGGTATAGAGCACTGGTTGGTGGATTTTATATTTTTAAACATGAATATATTATGCTTTTTAAGAAAAAATAGGAGGAAATATTATGCCATTGTTAAGTCAAAAAGAAGTTTTAAACCTTAAACTTAATTGTATTCAGTTATTGCAATTAAGAACTCTCGCGTTAAGATTGGGAGTTTCTAATAAGGGTTCAGCAACCGAGATTATTAAAAGGATATTAGAAAAGCAGCCTAATGAAGAAATAATCGACGAATTTATCAAGAAGGAGTACGCAAATAAGATTCAACAACGAAGATTAATTATTTCAGATGAAGACTTGAAGAGAGAACTCCTTAAGGTAAAAACTTTCTCATGGGGTGTAGTTCAAGGGCAGTTGGATCAAAAGATACAATCCGAATATGTGAGAAGAATTGTTCGATATAAAGAATTAATAAATAGCGTGAAAGAAAAACTGCAGGAAGATGTAACTAATTATGTGGTTTGCACTTGGTTTAACCACTGGACAACAGTATTGATTGAAGAACACATAAGTACACATAAAAAGATAACCCCTACTATTAAAAACATAAAGGGAATTGATATCTTCTTTAATGGTCAACCGTTTGACTTAAAAGTGACCTATCTTCCTCGAGGATTTAGGCCCATTGATGCAATAAACAACCCTACCGATTTGGCAATATGGATGTATGAGAATCAGGGTGCCCAAAGATTTGGCGATGACAACCGGTTGTTTGTTATCTTGTTAGATAAAAATAACCCTGAAAGAAGCTGGGAGTTAAAAAGAGATTTTGATCTTGTTTTTAGAAAAATTGATGATTTTTTTGATAGAGAGACAGTATCAAAAAAAGACGAGATTGTTTTTACCTTTGGCAGAAAGACCTATACAACTATTGCGAAGGTGTTGATGATAACAAAATGAGACTACCTTCTTGAAATGGCTTTAATCAAGAAAGAAGAAGAGAAAACGAGAAATTTAAAAAAAGACCGGTTGACGGTTTTGGCTGTTTTGGGAATGACCTTTCTGGCTATTTTTGGGGTAATTGCCTACCGTGATGGAGAAAAGTATCTAAAAAGACTTATTCAAAAAATTTTGAGCCCAAAAACAATTGTCTTGACCCAGATTGACCAAACTACTCCAAAACCAACTCCCACTCCGAAATTTAAAAAAGAAATAGAGGAAATTAAAAATTTGGTAAAAGGCTTAAGAGGAACCTATGGAATTTTTGTCCAAGATTTGGGGACCGGTGAAAGTTATGGAATAAACCAGGATGAAGTTTTTACTGCTGCTTCTTTAATTAAACTGCCGGTTTTGTTGACTTTGTTTAAAGAGGCAGAAGCGGGAAATATTGATTTGAAAACAAAATATGTTTTAAAAAATTCCGACAAGGTTGGGGGAGCGGGAAGCATGCAATATAAACCAGCAGGAACAGTTTATACTTACCGGCAGATGGCTGAGTTGATGGGTAAGCAATCAGATAATACCGCTTTTAATGTTTTTACAAAAATTTTAGGAAAGGAAAAAATTCAAAATGTTATTGATGATTTGGGAATGAAAAAAACTTCTTTTGCCAACAATGAAACAACGCCAAAAGACATTGGATTGTTTTTTTACAAACTTTACAAAGAAAATATTTTAATCCGTGAGGATCGGGACGAATTACTTTCCTTTTTAACTGATACTATTTGGGAAGATAGAATTCCCGCCGGATTGCCTGCGGGAACAAAAGTGGCTCACAAAATTGGCACTGAGGTAGGAGTTATTTCCGATGCCGGAATCGTTTTTAGCCAAAAACCGTTTATCTTAGTCGTTCTTTCTGAAGGAGTTTTAGAAAAAGAAGCTAAAGAAATTTTGCCAGAAATAGCGGAAGTGGTATATAGGCAAAGAGTAGGGAAGTAAAATTTTAAAGACGAAAACCCGAAATTCCAAAAATTAAAGACTTTAAACTTCAAATTCCAAAGATATTATTTAAAAGATTTTTATTTGTAATTTTGGTATTGTTTAGTATTTAGGATTTAGAATTTAGAATTTTATCCTTCTGGCTTTTCTTGCTTTTTTTGTTCTTCCTCAAGTCTGGCTTTTTCTTCCAAAATTTGTTTAATTCTTTCCGGGTCGCAGCGGGTTTTTGGTTCAGTGCCGGAAAGAAAGTATTCGGTTCTGGTAGAAGGACAACCCTCGCAAGTTAAAGTTCCGGTTAGGGTACAAATTTGAACAGGAACAACATTTTCCGGTTTTTCAAAGGGTTCGTTTGGTTTGCCGGAAAGCAAAAATTTCATAATTTTATTCCAAATTGGCGAGGCGCCAGTAACCCCTGAAGCAACCCAACTCATAGGAGTGTTGTCATTGTTGCCAACCCAGGTGGCAACTAAAAAGGAGGGAGTGTAACCAATTGTCCAGTTGTCGCGCAAATTTTGGGTGGTTCCGGTTTTGACGGCTACTTCGTGACCGGGGATAACTAGCTGGGAATTTGGGCCAAAAGCCGGGGTTCTGGCCCAGTTGTCAGCTAAAATGTTGGTTAAAATCCAGGCAATTCCCGGATCCAAAACCAAAGAAGAACAAGTTGAGGGTTCTTTTTCTTGGCAATTTTGATTGTTTTCAAGAATTTTTCCGGTGCTGTCTTTGACTTGTAAAATTGGCTTAAGATTAACTTTCTTTCCTAAATTGGCAAAAGTGCTATAGGCAACCGCCATATCAACCATTTTTACTTCGCCGCCACCTAAAGTTAAAGAAAGACCAAAGCGGGAAGGATCGGTCCAGCTAGTGATTCCCAAAAGTTGACCCCTTTTAATCATTTGGTCAACTCCCAAGGCAGCCAAAACTTTAACTGCCGGAACATTGTAGGAAGAACCCAAGGCTACCCTTAAAGGCACATTGCCATGGAAACGGCCGTCATAATTTTTTGGAGAATAAGGAGGTTGGCCGGGAACTTTGTAAGTAATAGGCGTGTCGGAAATAACTGAAGCGGCAGTAAAACCTTTTTCCAAAGCCAAAGAGTACATCACTGGTTTGATTGAAGATCCTGGCTGGCGCAAAGCAACCGTCACATTATAATTACCATCAACGTCTTTGGCAAAATAATCTTTTGAGCCAACCATCGCCAGAATTTCTCCGGTTTTTGGATTGGTGATTAAAGCGGCCCCATTGCTTATTCTTAAAGGTTTTAATTTGTCTATTTCCTCCCGGACAATTTTCTGGGCGGTTTCTTGAATTTCCAAATCTAAACTAGTGAGAACTTCCAACCCCCCTTCTTCCACCATTTTTTCCCCATATTTTTGGACCAAAATATCTTTGATATACATCACAAAATGGGGAGATTTAATTTCTGTTTCTTGTTTGCGAAAATTTAACGGTTCAGCCAGGGCCTCTTTTATTTTTTCTTCGGTGATGTAGCCGTCCTCTTTCATTCGGAACAAAACCGCTGCCTGTCTTTGTTTGGCAATTTCCGGATGGGCGCCAAAAGGGGAATAGCGAGTAGGGGAAGCAGGTAGACCTGCTAATAAAGCCGCTTCGGCTAAAGTTAACTGATTAACTGATTTGCCAAAATATTTTTGAGAAGCCTCTTCAATTCCATAAGCCGCACCACCATAACCAACCTCATTTAAATACATTTCCAGAATTTCGTCTTTGTTATATTTTTGTTCAACCAAAAAAGCCAAAATTAGCTCTTTCATTTTTCTTTTTAAGGTCCTTTCTGGGGTTAAAAGGGTGTTTTTGACTAATTGTTGGGTAATGGTTGATCCTCCGGTTACTTTTCCTTCAAAAACAAGATAATATAAAGCCCTGGCAATTCCTTTAAAAGAAAATCCTTTATGTTTGTAAAAATCTTTGTCTTCGATTGCCAAAGTTGCTTGTCTGACAAATAAAGGGATTTCTGAGAGATTGACTTTGGTCCGGTTTTGTTCCCGATAAATTTTGTAAAGCAGCCGGCCATTTCTGTCCAAAATTTTGGTGGTTAAAGGTAGGGGTTTGGACAAAGATTTTGGGGAAGGAAGGTCTTTTAAAAGCAAGAAGTAAGAAGTAAGAAGTAAGAAGAAGGCGGGGATAAGGCCGGCAAAAAAGGCTAAAAATTTTGGGCTAATTTTGAAGCGGAGGGAAGGAAGAGTAATTTTAGGTATTTTTGGAAACTTGAATTTTGGGAGCCTAATTTTTGCCAAAAGAACAAAAAGAATTAAAAAGAATTTTTTAATACTAGCCAAAACCACTAGCACCAAATACCCAATACCTAACACCAAATAAAAAATTGGCCTTCCTAACCAATAGAAGAAATTAAAAAAAATGTTTGCTAAGCCTGTCCCTTTAGCCATAAGTTTGTAAATTATAGGATAAATTTATTCTTTTTTCAAGTCCTGAGGGTTAAAGATTGCCGGACTAGTTGGAAATGGACAATCAAGACATAGAACTGAGCCTGTAAGGTCAGTCAAAACCTGCTGTTTTTCTTGAGGTTCAATTTTTTCCGGAGGAATTTCCTCGCCTGGCTCAACCGGTTGGCCGGTTTCTTTGTTAATTAAAATAGTTTTTTTAAGGTTTTCTGTTTCGGTTGGGACAGTGCCTTCCAAAAAATATTCAAATCTTTGGGAACAATTTGAATTTCCAGGAGCCAAACCGGACAAGGAACAGATTGAAGCTCCGACTACGCCGTCTGGTTTTTTGGGCCATTCTTGAAAAATTTTCCCCATCTTCTTATCTTGTTCTTCTAAAACAAACTTCATAATTTTATTCCAAATTGGCGAGGCGCCAGTAATCCCTGAAGCAATATAACTCATCGGTTTGCTGTCATTATTACCAACCCAAACCGCTACCAAATATGAGGGAGTGTAACCAATGGTCCAGTTGTCCTTTTTGTCATTAGTGGTTCCAGTTTTAACAGAAACCTCTGGATGATTTTTGACCCGCAAAAAAGATGATTCGCCAAACATTGCCACCCGAGCGTTATTATCCAAAAGAATATGGGAAACCAAGTAACAAGGCTCCGGCGGTAAAACTCTTGGGCCTTCTTCAAATTCTTCAAGTTCCAAGATCTTGCCGGTATAATCTTCAACTTTTAAAATAGAAACCAAATTTTGTCTTATGCCTAAATTAGCCAAAACTCCAAAAGCAACTGCCATATCAACCATTTTTACCTCGCCTCCACCCAAAGTTAAAGAAAGACCATATTTTTTAGGATCTTTAAAAGTGGTTATTCCCATAGCGGAGGCGGTGGCAATAAAATCCTCAAGGCCATTTAAAGCCAAAACTTTGACTGCCGGGATATTGTAAGAATTTCCTAAAGCAAATCTTACTTGAGTTGGACCATGAAACTGATTGTCGTAATTGTCCGGGCAATAAAGTGGCTGGCCGGTAATTCTAAAGCAGGTAGGAATATCCAAAATTAAACTGGCGGGAGTAATGATTTTCTTGGAAAAACCCAAAACATAATTTAGGGGTTTGATTGAAGATCCCGGCTGGCGCAAAGCAGTGGTGACATTGACATTTCCATCAATATCTTTGGCGAAATAATCTTTTGAGCCAACCATCGCCAGAATTTCTCCGGTTTTTGGATTGGTAACCAAGGCTGCGCCGTTGGAAACCTTTTCTTTTTTTAATTTGGCAACTTCGGAGGCAACTGTTTGTTGGGCAAATTCTTGGATATCTAAATCTAAAGTGGTAGTTACTCGCAATCCGCCTTGTTCCACAGTTTTTTGGCCATATTTTTCCACCAATTTTTCTTTGACAAACATAACAAAATGGGGAGCCTTTATGCCCTTACCGTGTTCTTTAAAAACCAATTTTTCTTCTTTTGCTTTTTGGGCTTCCTCTTTCGTAATAAATTTGTCGGCAACCATCATCTCCAAAACATATTCTTGTCTTTTTTTGGCCAGTTCAGGATTAGCGCCAAAAGGGGAATAGCGAGTAGGGGAAGCAGGCAAACCAGCCAATAAAGCCGCTTCGGCCAAGGTTAACTGGGAAGCTTTTTTCCCAAAATAATTTTGGCTGGCGGCTTCTATTCCATAAGCCGTTCCTCCATAGGGAATTTGGTTTAAATACATTTCCAAAATTTTGTCTTTGGAATAAAGTAATTCGGTGGCGAAAGTTAAAAGCGCTTCCCGGATTTTCCGACGAAGAGTTCTTTCCTGGGTTAACAAGGCATTTTTTACCAGTTGTTGGGTAATGGTTGAACCACCTTGAAGTTTTCGGTGAAAAACGATATTAAAAACGGCCCGAAAAATTCCCCTAAAAGAAAACCCTTTATGTTTGTAAAAATCTTTATCTTCGCAGGCAACCGTTGCCCATTTAACATATTCCGGCAATTCGGCAAGCCTGACCGGGGTGCGGTTTTTTTCAGTATATATCTCATAAAGCAATTTTCCGTTACGATCTTCTATTTTGGTGGAAACCGGGTTAACTGAGGGAGAAGTAAGGCGATTAGGGGAAGGAAGATCTTTGAAAATAAAAAAATAAATTAAAAGAAAAACAAAAAAAATCAAAACCCAAAAAAATTTTTTTATAAGCAACCCTCTTTTAACTTGTTTTTTTGCCTTGTTTTTCATTGGTTGAATTATAACATCTTTAGCATATTCAAAATTTAAAACAATATAATAAAACATATAATTTAAATTTCTCTCTTGCTTGGAGTTTTTGGAAAGATTATATTTAAGAAAATGAAGAATCTTGAAGAATACCCCTGGTGGAGTTATTTGAATAAAATTCAACAAGATTTAATTAAACAGAGTTTTCATTTAATTGAAGAAGAAGAGAAAGAATCAGAGGCTCATAAGGATTATTCTTTTGTTGTTTTCCCGGCCGCCAAAGCTTATGAAGGATTTTTGAAAAAACTTTTTTATGACCTGGGGTTGATCTCCCAAGATCAATTTTTGGGTGATAAGTTTAGAATCGGTCGGGCATTAAATCCGGCAGTTTTTAAGGAATATCCTCACGAGTCGGTTTACGAGAAGTTGTCTCGTTTTTGCGGCAAAGAGGAAGTGCCGGCAACTCTTTGGAGGACCTGGAGGACTTCAAGAAATTTAGTTTTTCATTTTTTTGAAGAAAAAGAAAATTTAATTTCCCTTAAAGAGGCAAAAAAAAGAGTTGAAGAAATTGTTGAGGCAATTGACTTTTCTTTTAAAACCTGTCAGGTGTCAAAAAATACCACCTCTTATAAAGAAAAAATGCTAAAAAATTGTCTTGTTTTATATTTTTTTGTTTTTCTTTTTTGGTCAGCCTATCGTTTTTGGTTTCGTTTACCCACTGGATTTGAAGAAACAATTATCAAACCAATAATTTGGCTCTTACCAACAATAATTTTTATTAAATTTTTTGAAAAAAGGCCAATTTTTTCCTCTTTGGGTTTTGGAGGAAAGAATTTTCAAAACAGTTTGTTGCTGTTTTTTGGTTTTTTAGTTTTTTTTGCTTTGGAAGGAATAATTTTGGGTCTCTCTCGATATCAGAGTTTATTTTGGGAGAATTTTTTTTCCCTACCGATTTCTTCTTTACAAAACCTTTTGGTAATTTTGGCCACGGCAATGGTTGAGGAGACTTTCTTTCGGGGCTATCTTTTTAACCGTTTTTGGGAATTTTTTGGTAATTCCTGGAAGGCAAATTTTGTGGTCACAATTGGTTTTCTTTTAATTCATTTACCAATTTCAATTTTTGTTTTTAATTTCTCCTTAAATCAAGTTTTTTTGTCTTTTTTGTTGCTTTTTACAATGAGTCTGGGTTCGGGCTGGCTTTTTTCTTTAACTTATAATACTATTCCTCCCATTCTTTGGCACTTTCTCTGGAACTGGCAGGTGATTTTGGGGGTTTAAAAAAGAATTTAGAAGCAAGAATTAAGAAAAAATATTGGTAGGAAGTAGAGATATTTGATCTCGTTTTTATCCATTTGGCAAGTCCACCACGAGCTTTATTTTGTGATAAAATACAAGTATGGCTAAGAAAAATCCGGATCAGCAAACTAATATTTTGGCTTTGGTTTTAATGTTTGTGGCGGGATTTGCAGTTTTTTCTTTAATTGGTTTTGCTATTTTAATTATTTTGCTTTCAGCGGGGATACTGCCTGCATACTAAGATGATAAAAGATAAATATGATCCTAAAAAAATAGAGCCAAAATGGGAGAGAAGATGGGAAAAAGCGGGTTTGTATAAAGCTATTGACTTTGATCAAAAACCAAAAAAATACATTTTGTTTGAGTTTCCTTATCCTTCAGGGGAAAGGCTTCATATTGGTCACGCTTTTTCTTTTACTGGAACTGATATTTTGGCGCGTTTTTACCGGATGAAAGGATTTAATGTTTTATGTCCAATGGGATGGGATGCTTTTGGGCTGCCTACAGAAAATTATGCTATCAGGATGAAAATAAACCCCACTGTCGTTACCGAACAAAATATTAAAAACGCCAAAATCCAGGCAAAAAGATGGGGTTTGTCAATTGATTGGGAAAGAGAAGTAAATACAACCGACCCAAAATACTATAAATGGACCCAATGGATTTTTTTGCAATGGTATAAAAAAGGATTAGCTTTCAAAAAAGAGATGCCAATTAATTGGTGCCCTGCTTGTAAGATAGGTTTGGCTAATGAAGAAGTCATTGCCGGTAAGTGCGAAAGGTGTGGGGCGCAAGTAACCAGAAAAAATTTAAAACAATGGGTAGTAAAAATAACCGAATACGCCGAAAGATTGATTGAAGGATTAGAAAATACGGCTTTTATTGAGAAAGTTAAAGCTGCTCAAATTAATTGGATAGGCAAGTCAGAAGGAGCAGAAATTGATTTTAAAATAGTTGATTCAGCAAATTGTCAAATTAAAGTTTTTACCACCAGACCAGACACTTTATATGGGGCAACTTTTATGGTAGTTGCTCCCGAACATGAATTGGTGACCAAGATAATAAATTTAAAGATAAAAGGGAAAGAGGCAAATTTGGAAGAAATTAAAAAATATCTTGAAGAAGCAAGGAAGAAATCAGATTTGGAAAGGACAGAATTAATAAAGGAAAAAACAGGAATTTTTTTAGGTCTTTATGCTCTAAACCCGATGACCGGAAAGAAAATTCCGGTTTGGGTTTCCGATTTCGTTTTGCCCACCTATGGGACAGGAGCTATTATGGCTGTTCCCGCTCACGACCAGCGAGATTTTGATTTTGCCAAAAAATACGGACTGCCAATTTTGCCAGTAATCAAGCCACCTAATGATTGGGATTTTGATAAAGAGGCGTATATAGAAGTAGAGGAGGGTATTACTATCAATAGTCCTTGCTGGAACAATATGAAGCCCAGCCTGGCAATTAGGAAAGCAATTGAATATCTTGAAGAAAAAGGAATAGGGAAAAAAGCTGTTTCTTATCATTTAAGAGACTGGATTTTTTCTCGCCAACACTATTGGGGAGAACCAATTCCGGTAGTTTATTGTCCAAATTGCGCCAAAAAATCCAGGATTTCAGATTTCAAATTTCAAATTTCAAATTTGGGTGGCACAGATTATGCTGTTATTCCCGTACCTGAAGACCAATTACCCGTTAAGCTTCCTTATGTCCAAAACTATAAACCAACAGATACCGGAGAATCGCCTTTAGCCGCGGTCAAAGAGTGGGTAAATACCCAATGTCCAGTATGTGGCGGTCCGGCGTTAAGGGAAACCGATACAATGCCAAATTGGGCAGGTAGCGATTGGTACTTTTTGCGCTATATTGATCCGGGAAACGATAAAGCTCTTGTTGATCTTAAAAAGGCTGAGTACTGGTTACCCGTGGATATTTATGTTGGTGGAGACGAACATAATACTTTGCACCTCCTTTATTCCCGTTTTACCTATCAGTTCTTGTGGGACATCGGAGCGGTTCCCAAGAGTATCCCAGAACCATATTTTAAAAGACTTTCTCATGGAGTAATCTTGGGACCTGATGGTTTTAGAATGAGTAAATCAAGGGGAAATGTAATAAACCCCGACGAAGTGGTTGAAGCTTTTGGAGCTGATGCCTTAAGAGTTTATCTTATGTTTATCGGACCTTTTGAGGCGACTTTAATCTGGAGCCAGGAAGGATTAGAAGGATGTTTCCGGTTTTTAAAAAGAGTCTGGGCGTTGGTAAATTCCAAATTCCAAATTCCAAATTCCAAAAAAGCAATTAACAATCAACAATTAACAATTAGCAATCAGAATTTACTAAGAAAGTTGCACCGAACAATTAAAAAAGTAGGGGAGGATATTGAGCAAATGAAGTTTAATACAGCGGTGGCGGCAATGATGGAGCTGGTAAATGAAATGACCAGTAGCCAGGATTCTATTAATAAAGAAATTTTGGAAAAATTTTTACTTATTTTAGCCCCTTTTGCCCCTCATATTACTGAAGAATTATGGGAGAAACTAGGCAATAAATTTTCCATTCATCAACAAAAATGGCCGGAATATGATTCTGATAAAATAAAAGAAGAGACGGTAACCATCGCTGTCCAGATCAATGGGAAATTGCGTGGAACGGTAGAAGTTCAAAGCGCAAAGTGTAAAGTGCAAAGTGAAACGGAAAAACTGGCAAGAGAAAGCGAGAAGATTAAAAAATATCTTGAAGGCAAGGAAATTAAGAAAACAATTTTCGTTCCGGGAAAGTTGATTAATTTTGTTATATAAAAAATAAATAGATATAAGTTGATATACAATAGATAAAAATTGATATATGAGAGAGAAGGTAAGAAGAGTTTTTGGGCTTTTCGCTTTTATTTTTATTGTTTGGGGTTGTTATCGGCTGATTTTTAGATTACCGGAAAATTTTGAGGAATTGGTTTTAAAGCCAATTTTTTGGTTGGGACCAACTTTTTGGTTGGTGATTAAAAAAGAAAAAAGAGAATTATCTAGCCTTGGTTTGACAGCGAAAAATTTTTTCAAAAGCGCCTATTTGGGTATATTTTTGGGAGTAATTTTTGCCCTTTTTTCTTTGTTGAGTAATTACCTCAAGTACAAGGGGTGGGAGTTCAACGAAATTGGTCCCTCGCCCTTTTCTTTCCTTTTGCCTTTTTTTGTTTCTTTTGTAACTGCGTTTTGTGAAGAGGTTGTTTTTAGGGGTTATATTTTTAATCGGTTGGGGGAGATTTTGAAAAATGAATGGACAGCAAACTGGCTTGCGGGAGTCCTTTTTGTTTTAATTCATCTACCAATTTCCGTTTTTGTTTTTCATTATTCTTTATTTCAACTTTTAATCTATAGCCTCCTTATTTTTTTGTTTTCCTTAGGATCGGCGATAATTTTCTCTCAAACCGGTAATATTTTTTCCTCAATTTTTGCTCATGTTTTTTGGAGTTGGCCAATTATTTTGTTTAAATAAAATGCTTTTACTTTTTGCCCAGATTTTTTTGTCTTTACTTTTTTTGATAATTTCAGCTGAAATTTTAATTAATTCTTCCTCAAAATTAGCTAGGAAAATAGGGATTTCTCCATTAATAATTGGGACGACAATTGTTGCGTTGGGCACTTCTTTGCCAGAACTTGTGGTTTCTTTGGTTGCTGTTGTCGAAAAACAACCAAAAATTGCTATTGCCAATATTATTGGGTCCAATATTGCCAATATTACCTTAATTTTTGGAGTGGCAATATTGGGAGGAAATTTAAGGGTGGGAACAACTAAAACACAGATTAATAATTTGGTTTTGCTTTTTGTCACGATTCTGTTTACTCTGGCTTGTTTTCTTTTTGAGAAAATACCTTCCTTTTTGTCTTTATTTTGGATTTTGATTTATTTTGTCTTTTGGGTTTGGGAATTTTTGGCCGGCGTTCATGGTCGAGAGGGAGAAGATAAAAAATGGTTTCAAGAAGAAGTAAAGAAACAAGAAAAACAAAATTTTGGAGATGTTTTCCTTTTTCCCTTGGGATTGGCGGGATTAATTTTTTCCGGCGATTTTTTTGTCAAAAAGATTGCCTTTTTGGCAGAAATTTTGGGAATTTCCCAGTCGTTTTTGGGGTTAACTTTAGTGGCTTTGGGAACTTCTTTGCCGGAATTGGCAACTTCTTTGGCTGGTGTTTTTAAAAAAGAAGCAAAAATGGTTATTGGCAATATTTTGGGGAGTAATGTTTTTAATTTATTTTTTATTGGGGGAATAATTTCCCTAATATCACCGGTTTCGTTTAGATCTTGGGGACCCCTGCTTTTTTTATTTTTTTCGGCAATCTTTGGATTTTTTGTTATTATTTTAAACAAGGGAAGGGTTGTTGGTCGGCTTTGGGGTTTTTTGCTTTGTTCTTTCTATCTTTTTTGGATTTTTTATCTTTTTTAAAAGCTGTATAATTAAATTAGCAAAAAAGGGGGTGAGAAAGTCAAATTAAAAATGAAAGGAAAAAATTTAAAAAAGACTTTTAAAAATGTAACTTTGGTTGCCGCTGTTTTGATTTTTGCTTTTGGGGTTCTTTCGGTTTCCGTCTTTAAAGCCAGAGGGGAAACTCTGGCGGCGGCAAAGCCGGTTTTGAAATTCTCTATCTCACCTTCGCCAACAGTTATTCCCACTTCCAAGCCAGAGGTAAAATATTACTTGCCCTATCCGGGGATTCTTCCTGACCATCCCTTATATTTTCTGAAAATGATCCGCGACCGTATTTGGCTTTGGTTAACTGTTGATTCGCTTAAAAAGGCCGAGGTTTTACTTTTGTTTGCCGACAAAAGATTGGGAGCAGGAAAGTTTCTAATTGAGGGAAATAAACCCGATTTGGGGCTAACAACCCTAGAAAAAGCAGAGAAGTATCTTGAAAGGGCGGCAACCCAACTGGAAATTGCCAAAAGTAAGGGGAAAGATATTACCAAGTTAAAGGAAAAATTAAATTTGGCCACCTTTGAACACGAAAGAGTAATTAATGAATTATCGGGAGGAAGGGCAGAATTTAATAGAATTTTAGAATATCCTCAAAAAGTTAGGACAAGAATTAGCCAAAACTTGGAATAAATTATTTTTGTTGAAAAAATAAAATACTCTTTTTGAGAGTTTCCCAGAAAAGGATAGTTAATGCTTTGGGGTAAAAGTTGTTTAAAATTGACAGTTTTTGATATAAAAATTGGTAGTTGACAGGAATTCTGGGGGAGAGGTGATAATTACTTCACCAAAATATTTATTTAATTGGTGACAAAGGGCAGGCATGATTCCCAAAAAAAATCTTTCTATTTCCAAGGTTAGAAAAAGGGATGGAAGAATTGTTCCCTTTGATGAAAGTCGAATTTTGCGAGCCATAGTTTTGGCGATGAGATCGGTAGGATCGGTGGACAAAGAAAAAGCCGAGGAGTTGGCCGATCAAGTAACCCTTATTTTGGACAAAAGATACGACGGAAAGACAATTCCCCAGGTGGAGGAAATTCAAGATATTGTTGAAGAAGTTTTAATTAAGAACCGTCTGGTTTCCGTGGCCAAATCATACATTCTTTATCGGGAGCTTCACGCCAAAATTCGCAATATAAATAGTTTAATAGACAGCGACGAGTTAATTAAAAATTATTTGGAGAAAATAGATTGGCGGGTCAAAGAAAATAGTAATATGACTTATTCTCTTCAGGGTTTAAATAATCATGTTGCTAGTTTAGTTACCTCCAATTTTTGGCTAAACCAAATTTATTCAAAAGAGATAGGAGAAGCTCACCTTAACGGTGATTTGCACCTTCATGACCTAGCAATTCTTGCTGCCTATTGTTGTGGTTGGGATCTTCAGGATTTCCTGCGCCAAGGGTTTGGGGGGGCAACAGGGAAGATTCATTCAAAACCCCCCAAGCATTTAGGAAGCGCCCTTGGTCAGCTGGTTAATCTTATCTACACCCTTCAAGGAGAAACTGCCGGAGCCCAGGCAGTCTCCAATTTCGATACCCTTATGGCCCCCTTTATTTATTACGACAAACTTTCTTACAAAGAGATAAAACAGTGTTTGCAGGAATTTATGTTCAATATGAATGTTCCCACCAGAGTAGGGTTCCAAACTCCTTTTAGCAATATAACTTTGGATTTTGTTGTTCCGGAGACACTCGCCAAGGAACCGGTAATTATTGGAGGAAAGCCTCAAAGAAAAAGATATGGTGATTTTCAGAAAGAAATGAATTTATTTAACCAAGCTCTGGGCGAGGTTTTTTTGGAAGGAGACGCCCATGGTCGGGTTTTTTCTTTCCCTATTCCCACGATCAATATCACCAAGAATTTTGATTGGGATAATCCCTATTTGGATAATTTTTGGGAGGCTACCAGAAAATATGGAATTCCTTATTTTTCCAATTTTGTTAATTCGGATATGAAACCCGAAGACGCCCGAAGTATGTGTTGTCGGTTGAGACTGGATAATCGGGAGTTGCGGAAAAAAGGAGGAGGTCTTTTTGGCGCCAACCCTCTTACCGGGTCTATAGGAGTGGTTACTATTAATTTGCCAAGAATTGGTTATTTGAGTAAATCAGTGGGAGAGTTTAAAGAAAGATTGACCAATCTTATGGATCTGGCTAAAGAAAGTTTAATTATTAAAAGAAGGGTGGTTGAAGATTTCACCGAAAAAGGACTTTACCCCTATTCAAAGTTTTTCCTGGAAAAAATTAAACAGAGATTTGGTGGGTATTGGAAGAATCACTTTAATACAATTGGACTTGTAGGAATGAACGAAGCGTGTTTAAATTTTTTGGGGAAAAATATTGCCAGTGATCAAGGAAAAAAATTTGCTTTGGAGATTCTCGATTTTATGAGAGAAAAAATTAGCCGTTATCAGCAAGAAACAAACCAACTTTTTAATTTAGAGGCGACACCGGCTGAAGGAACCTCTTATCGCTTTGCCAGAGAAGATAAAAAAAGATTTAAAGACATTATTTTTGCCAACGACAAGGCGGTCAAGGAGCAGGGCGCTGAACCTTTTTATACCAATTCCACCCATTTGCCGGTTGATTACACCCAGGACATTTTTGAAGCGCTTGAACACCAAGATGACCTCCAGTGTAAGTATACCGGGGGAACCGTCTTCCATGGTTTTTTGGGAGAAAGCCTTTCGGATAATAAGATTTTAAAGAATCTTGTTAAAAAAATTGCCAACAATTTTCGTTTACCGTATTATACACTAACACCGACTTTCAGTATTTGTCCAAAACATGGATATTTACCAGGCGAGCATCAATATTGTCCAAAATGCGATAAACAGATAGAGGAAGAAAAAAGAAAATTAGAGAAAGAGGGATGGACGGTTATAATTCAAAACTAAAATTTAAAAGACTAAAAAGGAGGTGAAAATGGATAAAGTTCAGGTTTTGAAAAGACAATCCTGCGAGGTTTTTTCTCGGATTGTTGGTTATTTACGGCCTGTTTCCCAGTGGAATGACGGAAAACAGGAAGAATTTAAACAAAGGAAGGTTTATCAACCAGAAAAGAAATAATTTTGGTGAAAATTGCTGGGTATTTAAAATCCTCTTTAATTGAATGGCCGGGAAAGATCGCTAGTGTGATTTTTGTTCCCGGATGTAATTTTCGTTGCCCTTTTTGCCACAATGCCGATTTGGTAAAGAATCGCGGATTAATGCTTCTTGAGGAAAAGCAAATTTATGTTGATTTGGAAAAAAGAAGGAAGTTTATTGATGGGGTCGTCATTACTGGCGGAGAACCAACCCTGCAACCGGATTTATCAAATTTTCTTAAATCACTTAAGGAAAGAGGCTTTGAGACAATGGTGGAGACCAACGGAAGTAGACCAGAAGCCTTAAAATCAATTTTAAATTTTAAATTTAAAATTTTAGATTTTGTGGCGATGGACATCAAGGGAAATTTTGATAATTATCAAAATTTCACCAATGTCAACCCCCAAATCTCAAATGTCAAATCTTCAGTGGAATTAATCTTAAAATCCGGGATTGATTTTGAATTTAGGACAACCGTGGTGCCGGGATTACACAATAAACGGATTTTAATTAAGATGGCAGAAGAATTGAAATCCTTAATTGAAAATTGTAAATTGAAAATTGAAAATTATCACTGGTATTTACAAAATTTCCAGCCAAAAAATTGTTTGGATCCAGAATTTAAGAAAGTAAAACCTTTTGAAAACAGAGAGCTTCAAGAATTTATAAAAGAAGTGAGAAAAATTATTCCCCAAACAGAACTAAGAGGAGGATAAAATAATCTTAAAACTTAAAGCTTAAATCTTAAATCTTAAAACAAAAATTTTGAAACAAAAAAGATCGAAATTCTTAGGTTTAAAAATTTAGGTTTTCTTGCATTTACCTTCTGGCTAAATTATAATTTTAGTATGGCCCTGCCCTCGTCACCAGTTAGTTCTACCAGTAAAGAAAAGGAAATTTTAAATATTGTCTTTCCCGAAGAAGGAGAGGAATTTCCGGTTGTGGAAGAAAAAGAACCAAAAATAGAGGAAGAGCTGGAGCCTTACATTGAAAAAATAGAAAAAGAAATTTATCTTGCTAAACCAATAGTTGATGATTATGGCCAAACTTTGGTAACTTCTCCTTCAGCCCAACCTGTTCAGATTGTTTTGCCGGTCAGTCAACAAACATTTTTTTATGGTTTAAAACAAACAGTATCTGATTCTATTCGCTGGTTGGCTGAGTGGTGTTTGAGATTGATTAAAATATTTGGAGCAAGGGCAGTTTTTAGGAAGGAAGAAAATGCCTCCTAACGATCAAACAGAAACTATTAATTTTCTTATCCAAACCCAAAATCTCTTAGGAATATTATTGGGAGTATTTTTCTTAGCCATATTTTTGTTTTTTTTGTTTTATTTTTTGATTATTTGGTGGAGAAATAAGGACCGGGAGAGAAAATCTTTAGAATATGTTTTGCTCCAGGTAGCGGTTCCTAAGGATAACGAGATTAAAATTGATGCGGCGGAGCAAATGTTAAGCGCCTTTTCTTCTTTAAGAAAATCTGGAAGGTTGTCTTTTTTAAAACCCCAGGAATATCTTTCTTTTGAAATAGTCGGTTTACCAGAAGACGTTCGTTTTTATGTTTCTGTTCCCAGTAGATTGCGGGATATGGTAGAAAAACAAATTCATGGTGCTTATCCTGGGGCCGACATTCAAGAAGTTAAGGAATATAATATTTTTTCGGAAAAAGGCAAGGTTGCTTTTACTGAATTTCAATTCCGCTCTGCCCCTTTTTATCCAATTAAGGTCTATAAGGATTTGCCTACAGATCCTTTGGCTTTAATTACTTCTGCTTTGGCAAAGATGCAGCCGGGGGAGGGAGCAGCTATTCAGGTGTTGTTCTCTCCGGCAGGAAGAGATTGGGCTTCGGCTGGAAGAAAATATCTGGCGAAAATTAAAAAGGCCGAATCTGATCCCGAAAAAGCTTCTTACAAAACTGATCCGAAGCAAATGGAGGCAATTGAAAATAAGTGTTCTAAAGCCGGATTTGAAACCATTATTAGAATTGTTGTTTCTTCGCCAACGATGGAATCAGCCAAGGCTCATTTGGCTAACCTTAAGGCATCTTTTGAACAATTTTCTTCAGATCAAAACGGCTTTAAAGGAAGGAAGATTCGGTTGCCAAAACTTTTTATGACCGATTTTATTTATCGTTATCCGCCGATGGTCTATTTTTTAAGAAATAAAATTATTCTTTCTTCAGAAGAACTAGCCGGAATTTTTCATTTTCCCAACAAAACCGTAGAAACCCCTTTTATCTTTTGGTTAAATGCTAAAAGAGCACCTGCTCCGGCGCAAATTCCCAAAGAAGGGCTTTATTTAGGTAAAAGTGTTTTTAGGGGAATGGAAATTCCCGTTCATATTAAAGATAGCGATCGAATGCGCCATATCTATATTATCGGAGCGACGGGAACTGGAAAATCCCAACTTTTAATCAAGATGATGTATCAGGATTTGCGCTCGGGAAAGGGTTTTTGTTTTATTGATCCCCATGATACTTATGAGCAAGTAATGCAGCTTATTCCTCCCGAAAGAGCTGAAGACGTGATTTATTTTTCTCCGGCAGATGTTGAGCGGCCGATGGGTTTGAATTTAATTGAGGCTAGAAACGAGGACGAAAAACATTTTATCTGTTCGGCTATTGTCAATTTGATGTACAAACTTTACGATCCTTATAAAACCGGAATTATTGGTCCGAGGTTTGAGCATGCAATCAGAAACGCGATGTTAACGGTAATGTCTGAGCCCGGAGCGACTTTTGTTGAGGTGATGAGATGTTTGCAGGATTCAACCTATGTCCAAGAATTACTTCCAAAAATTCAAGACCCGATTGTTAAAAGATATTGGACTGATCAGATTGCCCAAACAGCTGATTTTCATAAATCTGAAGTTTTGGATTATATTGTTTCCAAGTTTGGCCGTTTTGTTACTAATAAAATGATGAGAAATATTGTTGGTCAATCAAAATCAGCTTTTGATTTTCGAAAGGTGATGGATGAGGGAAAAATTTTGATTATTAATTTAGCCAAAGGTCAGATAGGTGAGGAAAACTCTAGCTTTTTAGGTTTAATCTTGGTGCCTAAAATTTTGATGGCGGCAATGAGTCGGTCGGATGTACCTGAATCCCAAAGAAGAGATTTTTATTTATACGTTGATGAGTTTCAAAATTTTGCCACTCCTGATTTTGCCCAAATTTTGTCTGAAGCCAGGAAGTTTCATTTGGCTTTGTGTGTTGCTAATCAGTTTATTGGTCAAATGGAAGATGAGGTTAAAAACGCAGTTTTTGGCAACTGCGGAACAAAAATTGCTTTTCGGGTGGGGGTAACCGATGCTCAATATTTACAACATGAATTTGCTCCCACTTTTTCTGAATCAGACCTGCTAAACATTGAAGCCTTTAATGCTTATGTTAAAACGTTGGTTAACAACGAGCCGGTGCCGGCTTTTTCCATCAGTATGAAGGAAGATATGCCTCCTATTTGGAATCAAATGAACCCCAAAATTGCTGAAATGGTAAAAGAACTTTCTCGGCTTAAATATGGTCGTTCAAGAGCGGTGGTGGAAGCGGAAATTGCCCAACGAGCCAGGCTCTGAGAGAACCAAACGAAGCTGGAAAGGGGACAAAAGAGCCAAAGGGGCCAAAGGAAAAATGGACAAGCGAAATAAAGGCTATCACAAACTAATTGTTTGGCAGAAAACAAGAGAACTGGTGAAATTGATCTATCTATATACAGAGAGCTTTTCCAAGAGCGAAGAATTTGGTTTAAAAGGCCAGTTAAGAAGAGCGGCGGTTTCGGTGGTTCTCAACTTGGTGGAAGGTTATCGACGTAGAACTACTAAAGAATATCTTTATTTTCTTAATAATGCCGACAGTTCCCTTTCGGAAGTCGAGGCTGCTTTAGAACTAAGTTTGGATTTAAACTTTTTAGATGAAAAATCATACGAAGTTTTAGAATCTAAAAGGAGTGAAGTTGGTTACTTACTTTCCCAGTTAATAAAAAGCCTCAAATAACCTTTGTCCCTTCTGGCTCTTTTGGTACCTTTGTCCCTAATTTTGGTATAATATTTCCATGGGCTCGTAGTTTAACGGCAGAACAGTACTCTTATAAAGTACATGCGGAAGTTCGACTCTTCCCGAGCCCACTTTTACAGTTCTTCTAGTTTGGCTGCTTGTTCTTTTTTGTTGGGAATAAGCTCAAGGTATTTTTCCGTGGTGGAGACTCTTTTGTGGCCGGCTAGTTTGGCAATGGTTGCTGCAGAAACTCCACCCTCCAGTTGATAGTAAACCCAGGTATGTCTCAGATCGTTGACTTTTGCGTTTTTAATTTCTGCCTGCTCAAAATATCTTTCAATTGAAGAACGAATATTTCTCACCAAAAAGGGTCGGCCTGTTTTGGTGACAAAAATGGTTTTTTCTTTTATGTTTGCCGGCCTTTCAGCTAAATATCTTTCTAAAGCCGCCCTAGCTGACTTATTGAGAGGAATAGTTCTTCCTGAATGGGATTCATAAGGACGAATATAAATACTTTCTCCCTTGTAATCTTCCAGTTTAAGATTGGCCACTTCGCTAATTCTTATTCCTGTTTGGAGCATTAGTTCGACAATCGCGGAAATTCTAACGTCATTTCTACAAGCATCTCTTAAAGCCCGGTATTCAATCTTGGAAAGAATTCTTGGGGGTTTTAGTTCGTATTTCGGGTGGGAAATTGCTGCTGCCGGATTTGACTTGATTACTCCTTCTTTTTCCAAAAAACGGAAAAATGTTTTTAAAGAGTTTATCTTCCTAGAAATTGATTTAGAAGTGTAGCCTTCCTTTTCAAGCTGAGATTTAAATTCTTCCAAAAGGTCCTGGGTGATAGCGGTAACATGGCTTACTCCTTTTTCCTTGAGAAATTTTTCAAGCTGAGAGATGTCGTTGGTATATGCTACAATGGTGGAAGAAGACCTTTTTTGGTCTTTTAAAAAGTTTTCAAATTTTTCATTTGCAGAAGAAACAGTAATTATACTGTCATTCATAGCTTTTGATGATAGCACAAATTGAGATCCCTGTCAACCTATAATGAAAATAAAAAAAATTATATTTGCCACAATTTCCTTAATACTGCTAAGCCTTATAATTAATTTTTCCAAACAAATTTTGCATCTTTATCGAGTAAATTTAACCCTAGAGAAGCGTCAGGAAGATTTAAAAATCCTTAAGGAAAGGAATTTGGAATTAACAGAAAAATTAAAAGCAATAAAAGAAGGAAGGGGAGGGAATGTTTCCTTTTTGCCAAACCCATCAAAAGAGGTCTTTAAAAAGAATCCCCAAGAAGGGGAACTTATTTGGAAGAAGTGGTGGAGGGCTTTTTTTGATTAGTTTGGACTAGAGGATAAGTATATTGGGCGTCGGAAAGAATTTTTTGGGTTTCCACTTGTTCAAAATTATAAATTTCGTAGAAAAGAGAGATCAATTCCTCGGTGGTTAATTGTCTTGCTGTCAGCCCTATTCGGGAAAACTGGCGGACGAGATGTTCTTTTTTAGGCGCAAGACTAATTTTGGCTTTCTCAATAATATAGCTCTTGGGAAAAGGTAATTCTGTTTTCTTTTTTTTAAAAATGCCGGTAATTGCCTGGGAAACTCCCAACTCAACGTTGGAAAAAGGAATAATTACATAAAAGCTTTTGTCCAAAACGTTATTTTTTTTCACCATTTCTTCAATAAACTTGCGATATTTTTTAATTTGTTGTTGAAGAAGGGGATTTTTTTGTTTTTTTTCTTCCTCTAAAAGACTCGCTTGGTAAGAGGAAATATTTTTTCTTTTGGAGCGGATTAAAATTTGAATAGGAAAGGTTAAGGAGTTTAAAAGGCCGGCATAAGCATAAATGGTTGCGTCTTGTTCTTCTTCAGAAAGGAGACTAAAGTTCAAGGCAGTTACGGAAAGAATAATTCCACAGGAGCCATTTTTGAGAATAAACATATCATCTTGGATATCCTCTAGGGGTAATTGTTGTTGAGTGGTTGCTCTGATGGGCAGTTTTGGATCCATGTAGCAGGGGAGGGGATCGAACCCTCGGTCTCTGCGTTATGAGTGCAGCGCTTTAGCCAACTAAGCTACCCTGCCGTATTTGTATTTGAAATTAGCAACGTGTTGCGGGGCTGGGAGTCGCACCCAGCCTGCGAGATTATGGGCCTCGCGTGCAACTGTACACTACCCCGCACGTCAAGTTTTGACTTGATAACAATTATAACCAAAAAAGAATTTTTGGTCAAATATGTCGATATCTGGTTAAAGAAGACTTAATAATTTGAATTAGAAGCGATTTGTAGTCAATTCCTGCTGTTCTGGCTGCCAAGGGAAAATATGAGGTGACCGAAACTTCTGGGGGAATCATTCCGCAAGGAGAATTAACTTCCAAGACAAAAGGGTTCTCTCTTTGATCACAACGGATGTCAATTCGGCACCAATCTTGAATTTCTAAAGCTTGCCAGGTAGAAAAGCAAATTTTTTCAATCTTTTTTTTCAAATTATCTGGCAGATTGGCTGGGCAAATCAAAAGAGGGTCTTTGCTTTTTTCTTCCACTAGCCATTTTACTTCAAGGGAATCTATTGGCTGGTAACCTTTTGGCAATTTAGAATGATCTGATTCAATAATCGGCAAGATTTTTGGAGGATTGCCAAGCATAGCAACCGATAAGTCTCGACCAGAAAGAAAAGTTTCCACCAATGCGGGCTGAGAAAATGTTTTGATAATCCAGCCGACTTGATTTTCTAATTCTTTTTTGTTTTTAACAACACTTTTGTTTGTAATTCCAGCTGACGAACCTTGGGAAAGCGGCTTGACAATTAAAGGAAAATTGAGATTTAAATGCAGTTTTTCTTTTGGTTGATTGAAAATTTGAAAAGGAGCGGTGGGAATTTTGTTTTCCAAAAGAATTTCTTTTGTTTTTGCCTTGTTTAAAACCAAGGCTTGGGTTAGGGGAGAAGAACCGGTATAAGGAATTTTAAGCATTTCCAAAATTGCTGGCAATTGGGCTTCCCTGTCTTTTCCGTAGATTCCTTCTGAATAATTAAAAACGACATCAATTTCCTTTCGATATTTGAAAAGTTTAAAATAAGCGCTTTCGTCAGCCTCCACGGGAATAACTTTGGCAAAACAGTTTTTAAGGTGTTTGAGCATCCAATCAATTGTTTGGGGATCGTCAAAATCGGCTTCTAGTTGAGTTCGGGGATCGTTTGGGTCCGGATATTGATGCCTGACGTTATATAAAAAAGCAACGGTTAATTTTTCCATAATTTAATTTTATAAGAGTTTGAAAAGAATTGGTAGATTTCTAAAAATAGATTGTTCAAACTTAAGTTGGTCAAAAAGTAAGATGTTGAAATTGACCCCACGACCGTGGCATCAATTTACATAGCTAATTTTAGGTTGACAAGGGTTTAAAAATTGATTATACTTGCCTTAAATTAAAGGCGTTGAAGGGGAGAGAATGGGCCCCGGAGCCGGAAAGGCGAAGAAAAAGTAGCTTTTCCCGCAGGTGAGGCGTTATTATCACAGAGTTTGTCGCTTCGGCGGAGAACTTGATTAATTACAATTTTAATTTATCAAATTGCAAATTAAATATCCGCCGAAGAGCGGATTTTTTTAGGGGCGTAGCTCAGCGGTAGAGCAGCGGTCTCCAAAACCGTTGGTCGGGGGTTCAATTCCCTCCGCCCCTGCACAAATTGACAAATAGTCTATAATTGATTTAACAATTTAAAATGCTTTGAGGGGATAAGGTTGGGATCCCGGAGCAGGCCCGCCAAATACGGGCCCGGAGGCGAAACTGAAGAAAGTCAGCAACGTATGTCACGAAAGTGGAGTACGTCAAGAATGAGAGCAATCTTACTCTAACGTAGTCCCCGTGAGGGGATTTTTTAGTGAGAATTGCCAAAATCAAGGTGGCACCACGAGTAAAACTCGTCCTTGTTCCGGTATTTATCGGGATTAAGACGAGTTTTTTCGTTATAGATAAATAATGTTAAAATGAAAGGAGGTGAGATAAAAAATGTCAAATTTCAAATATCAAATATCAAAGAGAAAAAAAAGAGTTTTTTCGGGAACAAGACCGAGTGGTCGCTTGAATATTGGTAATTATTTGGGAGCTGTTAAAGGATATCTTTCGTTGCAAGATAATCCCTCTTATGACTGTATTTATTCTGTGGTAGATTTACACGGAATTACCACCCCTTTTAACCCCAGAGAATATCCAAATCTGGTTAAGGGGATTATCTTAGATTATTTAGGTTGTGGCGTTAATCCCCAAAAATGCCATTTAATGATTCAATCCCAAGTCCCGGAGCATGTAGAATTGGCTTATCTTTTGGGAACAATTTATCCTGTTTCCCGGCTTGAAGATTTACCAACCTACAAAGACAAAAAATTGGAAAATCCGGATTATATCAACATGGGGCTTTTGTATTATCCGGTTTTGATGGCGGCGGATATTTTGATTTATAAAGCAGAACTGGTGCCGGTGGGAAAAGACCAGCTTCCCCACATTGAGGTAACGAGAGAATTTGCCAGAAAATTTAACCAGATGTTTGGCAAGACTTTCCCCGAGCCTCAAGCCTACTTAATGAAAGGTGCTTATGTTCCGTCTTTAAAAGGGGAGGGAAAAATGAGCAAATCAGTTGAAGGAAGTTATATTTTGCTTACCGATGATTTGGAAACAATTAAAAAAAGACTGGCGGGAGCGCCAACTGATATTGGAAGAGGAGAGAGGGTTCCAGAATCTGGGGGAGTGGCTAACCTTTTGACTTTGGTTGAGCTTTTTGAGGGGAAAGAAGCCCGAGCAGAATACGAAAGACAATATTTAAACGAAGGAATTAGATATCAGGATCTGAAACATAATTTGGCCAATGCTATTTATAAAGAGTTAAAACCAATCCAGGAAAGAAGAAAATTCTATGAACAAAATCCAAAGTTGGTGGAGGAAATTTTGGAGGAGGGAAGGGAATACTGCTCCCAAATTGCCAAAGAAACCCTAAAAGAAGTTAAAGAAAAAATGGGTTTAATTTAAACAGGGCTTTATATATATTTTCTTACCCCAATTCCAGAAATTGCCGCGGTGGACATAAATTTTACTTTTGTCGTTGTTTTGGGTTTGGCGAAAAGAAATTATGTAGGTATTTCCGGTTTTAATTAGGGGTTCCTCGACAAAGTCAAAGATCTGCCATTGTCCTTCAGGATAAGCGGTTTTTGAGGCGATTACTTTTTGAGTAATGATTTCTGTAAGATTATTCCCAACAAGATCGATAACTTTTACCTGAATACTTTCTCCACTAATTTCATAAGAAAGAGGCAGGGCAATTTTGTCTAATTTTCCATTGCGATTGGGTGTAAATGTAAGGGGTTCGCCAACTCCCCAATTTGTGTTAATTTCTTGGGCAATATAAGTGTTGATAGATTGTTGGTCAAGGGCGCTATTTCCAAACTGAGTACAAGTAGGAGTGGAAGGAGTTGGGGAGGGAGTATTTGTAGGAGAGGGTATTGGCGTAGGAGATGTTTGACGATAGTTTAAAAATGCCTGAATTCTCAAATTTTTGAAATGGATATTATTTAGTTCCGGGTTATTCATATCTGCATATAAATTCCATTCCGGTGCAGAGTATTGTTGTCCAAGAGGACTTCTAAAGAAATAACCACCAGTGTAAAAAATCCACTCTGCCGGTTCTTGGCCGTTGTATGTTCTTATTTCCGGGGACCACCATTCTCTTCCGTTAGCGTTGAAATAGATAAACAACCTCATTTCTTTGTTTCTTTCTTGCCATATAAGTTCTAAAGTAGTATAGGTAGAATTTCCCGGATCTGATTGAATAGAAATTGGATTTACCACGGCGAAATATTTTTCGCCATTGGCGGTAATATAGAAATCGTCTGCCTGTAAGGAGACGTTGTTGGTTCTCCAATTAACTGGGTTTTGTTGGGTTGTCTGTTCAAAGCAATAAATTGGTCTTTTATAATAACAAGCAGAGGCGCCATAATCGGTCCAACCGCTATCGGAATGAGTAGAGTCACCTGTTCCTCCTCCGTCAGTTTCTGAAGTCCAATTTTGGCAACTATTCCTGCTGGTTTGACGAATTCCTCCATGGGTGTTGGTGTTTGTCCACACCCAAGGAGTACAATTTGGAGTTCTCAACTCGGTAATATTAATGGGATTCTTTAACTGTCCGCTTAGCAATTCTTCCCAGCTATCGGCGATGGGAACCCCGTCAATCCGGACAAATCTTGCGCCGGTTCGTCTTATTCTGTCTGCCGCCGACTCAGTGTCGCTGCTTAGCCAGGCTTTCCAGTTTCCTCCAAGGTTGGCGGCAGTGGCTCTTTCTTGACATTTTGAGTCAGCTCCGGACAGCCCACCAAGATTTCCGGAATACGAGAGAGAAGTAATGAAAACTCTACTTGTTGAAGACGGACCCCCTCCGAGCGGGGCAGACGAGCTGGACTGCGTTTCGACAGCTTTTTGGTAAAGTTTTATCGGACGAAAAGAAGAATAGAGATTAAAAGGAAGAAGAAAAAGGATTAAAAAAATAAAAATAAGGGGAATTTTTTGCGACAGCGGTAATTGTTCAAAAGAAGGAAAATTTGATTTCATTAATTAATTATAATGATAAAATATCAATTTTATATAATAAAGTGGTAAAAAATAATTGTCAACACCCAAAACCTTTTTAAAAAACCATTGTAATTTATTACTTTAAAGGCTATACTTTTAATATGAACAATAATAAAAACGGCAACGGGGTAAACGGTAAAAAAATCCGCAAATTTGAATTTAAATTACAATTAAATCTTAAAAAAATTCTTCTTTGGTTTTTGATTATCTTTTTTGGTCTTCCGCTATTTTTTTCCTTTTTTAAAACCCCCCAGGGAGATGAAATTGATCTTTCGGCAGGCTTAAATGATATAAAAGAAGGAAAGGTTAAAGAGGTTTATGTTGAGGGAGATAGACTTTATTTGACCTATCAGGACGATAAAAAACTATTGACCAGAAAAGAGCCGGGTGAAAGTTTTGTTAAAACTTTGGAAACAGCGGGGATTGATCCCAAGAGCGTTAAGATTAGGGTGGCCGATTTAAGCTTAGGAAAAACTTGGTATGAGATTTTAACCACAATTTTGCCACTCTTTTTAATGGGACTTTTTTTCTACACCATAATAAGGCAAGCCAGAGGAGCCCAGGAATCAATTTTCTCTTTTGGTCAGTCAAGGGCAAAAATTTTTGCCAAAGGAAAACAAAAAGTTACTTTTGCTGATGTAGCCGGAGTGGATGAGGCAAAAAAAGAATTGGAGGAGGTAGTTGACTTTTTAAAACACCCCCAAAAATACCGGACATTGGGAGCAAGAACACCGAAAGGGGTTTTGCTAGTCGGCCCTTCGGGGGTGGGAAAAACCCTTTTAGCTAGGGCGGTGGCTGGAGAAGCAGGGGTACCTTTCTTTTCAATGGCGGGTTCAGAATTTATGGAAATGCTCGTAGGTGTTGGCGCCTCGCGCGTCAGAGATTTATTTTCCACTGCCAAAAAGGCTGCCCCCTCTATTATTTTTATTGACGAAATTGACGCCATAGGTAGGCAAAGGGGATTGGGAATTGCCGGCGGCCATGATGAAAGAGAGCAAACGCTTAATCAAATTTTGGTGGAAATGGACGGATTTACTCCAAACGATTCGGTTTTGGTTATTGCCGCTACCAATAGAGGTGATTTGTTAGATCCGGCTCTTTTGCGTCCGGGAAGATTTGATCGGAGAGTAGTTTTGGACATGCCCGATATTGAGGGAAGAAAAGCAATTTTGGCAATTCACGCCAAAGGAAAGCCGTTTGCTAAAGAGATAGATTGGGATAAGGTAGCCAAAAGAACTGTTGGTTTTTCGGGGGCCGATTTGGAAAATATGCTAAACGAAGCGGCAATTTTAGCTGCCAGATTAAATAAAAAAGCGATTGATATGAGCGATTTGGAAGAAGCGGCAGTTAAGGTCAAACTTGGACCGGAAAGAAAAAGGTTTCAATCAGATGAAGACAAAAAATTAACCGCCTATCATGAGGCCGGTCATGCAGTTGTGAACTATTTTTGTCCTCATATGGATCCGGTTCATCGGATTTCTATTGTTGCCAGAGGATTAAGCCTTGGTCACACTTTAATTCCACCAACCAAAGATAGAACCCATGAGACAAAAACCAGACTTTTGGAACAAATTCAGGTGATGATGGGTGGTCGGGTAGCCGAAGATTTGGTGTTTGGAGAAATGACAACCGGAGCAGCCAACGATATTGACCAGGCAACAAGGGTGGCCAGGGCGATGGTGATAGAGTTTGGAATGAGTGATTTGGGGCCGGTAAATCTTGGACCCCAATATGATCTTTCTGATTTGGGCCGAGTATGGTATGAACCATCGCAAATTTCTCCTGATATGCAGGCAAAAGTCGATAAAGAAATTAAAAAAATTGTCGACGGCGCCTATAAAAAATCAATTGATATTCTAAGGAAAAACAGAGAAAAACTTGATTTGGTGGCAAAAACTCTTCTGGAAAAGGAAACGATCGAACAGGAAGAATTTCAAAAACTAATGAAGTCTTCAACCTAATTTTTCCGTTATAATGGTACAAGTTATTATTACAGAAAAATGAGAACAAAATTCATTTTTTTGTCTGGTTTTTTGTTTGTTTTGGGAGTTTTTTCTTTTTGGCAACACTCTTTGCTTTTGGCCTTGCTTTCGGTACTGAGGAATGATCAGGGAATTATTTCTCCTCTTGGGCGGTTGACAGGGAGAGGAAAAATTTTAGGCGAGATTACTACTCTGGAGACAGATTTTGACTTTGGAAGTCTCCAAAATCAACCAGGAGTTTTAGCGCGAGGAGCTTATGTTTATGATTTGACACTTGGCCGAATAATTTTTGAAAAAGAAGCTCACCGGCGACTTCCAGCAGCCTCAACAATAAAGATTGTTACCGCCGCGGTTGCTCTGGACAGAGGAAGTTTGGGAGAGGAAATGACGGTTAATTGGTTCCCCACTATAGTTGGGGAAAGCAGTATGAATTTGGGTTTTGGGGAAAAATTTAGTTTGGAAGAATTGCTCTATGGATTACTTATGGTATCCGGAAATGATACCGCAGAAACAATTGCCCAAGGAATAGCGGGCAAAAGAGAAATCTTTGTTGATTGGATGAACCAGTGGGCAAGAAAGGTGGGGGCGAAGGATACCAATTTTACAACTCCATCAGGGCTTGATGAAGAGGGGCAATATACAACTGCCTATGATTTGTTTTTGTTTGGCAAAGAGGTTTTCAATTATTACCCCAAGATTTTAAAAATTTCTACCACCAGAGAAAAATATTTACCAAAAACCACTGGCCATAAAGCTTATTTGCTCCGAAATAAATTTTTGCTTTTGGATGATTTTCCCATTCTAGCGGCAAAACCGGGGTTGGGTGAGGGAGGGATGCTTTCGCTGGTGGCGTTGTTGGAGAAAAATGGTCGAAAATTTTTGGTTACCTTGATTCAAACACCTTCTTTGCGTCATGATCTTGAAGAAATTTTAAAATTAATTTAGCGGCAATGCCTATTTTTGATTTTATTTTACATATAGATACGCATCTGGGAGAGATAATTTCCCAGTATGGGTCGTTAACCTATTTGTTTTTGTTTATTATAATTTTTATTGAAACCGGCTTAGTTTTTACCCCCTTTTTGCCGGGCGATTCTTTACTTTTTGCGGCTGGTGCCTTTGCCGCCACCGGCCTTTTGGATATTTTTTTGTTGATTTTTCTTTTAATTTTGGCAGCTGTTCTGGGCGACACCTCAAATTACTGGATTGGTCATTTTTTTGGAAAAAAAATTTTGTGTCACCCCAAAATACCTATTAATCCCCAGCATATTAAAAGAACCGAAGAATTTTTTGACAAATATGGCGGGAAAACAATTATTTTGGCGCGTTTTGTTCCCATTGTGAGGACTTTTGCTCCTTTTATTGCCGGAATAGGCAAAATGAATTACCCAAAATTTATCAGCTTTAATGTTGTTGGGGGATCAGCCTGGGTTTTAATTGCCTGTTTGGCTGGCTGGTTTTTTGGCAATATCCCTTTTGTCAAAAATAATTTTTCTTTGGTGATTTTGGCAGTAATTTTGATATCTGTTTTTCCCATAATTTTTGAAGTCAGAAGAAATAATGGAAAAAGGGGTCATTAAAAATTTTTTTCTGGGTTGTTTTTTGGGAGTAATAGCGATTTTTTTGTTCTTAACTGGGGCTGCCTTGGTAATAAAAGAAAGATACCGCAATCGAGCTTATCCGGGGATTTTTATTTTTGAGAATTTGGTTTCGGGAAAAACCCTCGTTCAACTTGAAGATTTTCTAGAGGGGGAAGAGCAAAAAATAGCCCAACAAAAAGTGATTTTTCTTTGGAAAAATGGGTCGGGAGAGGAAAAACGGTGGGAAATTATTCCCCAGATGATTGACTGGTCGTTGGACAAAAAGGCGACAATTGATAGAGTTTTGGCGATAGGAAGAGAGGGGGGAAAGATTAAAAGTTTTTTTTCTCTTTATCAGCGGTTGGTTTTCCCGTTAGAAGCCGAGCCAGTATTTGATTACAACCCGGAAAAGCTTAATTTGATTGTTGCCCAGATTGCCGCTGAAATAAACCGACCAACCCAAAACGCTCTTTTTGAGTTTAAAGACGGAAAAGTTATTAGTTTTCAAGTTTCCAAAAAAGGAAGAGAAGTAAATCAGAAAGAGGTTAAAGAGTTGGTTACTTTGGTTTTTTCCCGAAATAAAAAAGGGAATCCGTTAGTTGCTTTAAATTTGCCGGTTAAAGAGATTCTTCCGGAAATAACCACCCAACAAAGTAATCAGTTAGGGATTAAAGAACTTTTGGCTGAAGGCGAGTCTTTTTTTAAGGATTCAATTCCCTCAAGAGTTCATAATATAATCTTGGCTTCGTCCTATTTGCACGGAGTAGTAATTCCCCCGGGAGAAATTTTTTCTTTTTCTCAAAGGATTGGCACAATCTCCGCAGAAGTCGGGTATAAACCTGCCTATGTGATTAAAAATAAAGCAACTGTTTTGGAGGACGGAGGAGGGGTTTGTCAGGTATCAACGACATTATTTCGGGCCGCTTTAAACGCCGGTTTACCTATTATTGAACGTCACCCACATTATTATCGGGTTGGCTTTTACGAACAGGGTGGTTATCCTCCTGGTTTGGATGCCACCGTTTATCCTCCCTCTCCGGATTTAAAATTTCAGAACGACACCCTTGCCTATATTTTGATTCAAACCATTGTTGATAAAGAGGCAAAAAGATTGGTTTTCCAGCTTTATGGTACCGCTGACGGCCGGCGGGTGGAAATAAGTAAACCAATTATTCATTCTCAAACTCCACCACCGGAACCAATTTATGTTGATGAGCCGAATTTACCAATGGGGGTAGTTAAAAAAATTGATTCTCCTCATTGGGGAGCAAAAGTTTCTTTTACGCGGCGAGTTTTTAATGCCGAAGGAAATTTAATTGAGGAGAAAACCTTTTGGTCAAATTATGTTGCTTGGCCGGCTGTTTATCAAAGGGGTATAAGGCAATAGTGTGATAAAATAGCTTCAATGGCGAAATTGGTTTTGATCGACGGGCATGCGATTTTACACCGCGCTTACCACGCTTTGCCGCCGCTAACAACTCGTTCCGGAGAATTAGTCAATGCGGTTTATGGCTTTTGCACAATACTTTTGAAAGTTATTGATGATTTAAAACCAAAATATTTGGCCGTTGCTTTTGATACTCCAAAACCGACTTTCAGGCAGGATATTTTTATTGGCTATCAGGCCCAAAGGCCAAAGATGGAAGAGGAATTGGCAGGCCAAATTGAAAAAGTCCAAAAAGTGCTTGAAGCTTTTAAAATTCCCGTTTTTGCGGTTGAAGGATATGAGGCTGACGATGTGATCGCCACTATTGCCAAAAAAGCCGCCAAAAAGCAAGAGGTAATTATCGTAAGTGGAGACAGAGATCTTTTTCAATTGGTGGACGAAAGAATCAAAATTTATATGCCGATTCGAGGGTTGTCTGAAGCCCAACTCTTTGGGGAAAAACAGGTGGGGGAGAAGATGGGAGTAAAACCAAAACAAATTATTGACTATAAAGCTTTAGTGGGGGATGCTTCAGACAATTATCCGGGAGTTCCGGGAATTGGGCCAAAAACCGCAGTCGAGTTGCTGGAAAGATTTGGAACATTAGAAAATATCTATCAATCTTTAGACAGGATAGAAAACCAAGTCCTTAAGGAAAAATTGGTTAAAGGGAAGGAGAACGCCGAGTTATCAAAAAAATTGGCGACGATTATTACCAATGTTCCGATAAACTTTGATTGGGAGAAAAGTCAATTGGGAGATTTGGGCAGCGAAGAAGCTTTAGCCATCTTGCGTCAGTTCGGGTTTAAATCTTTAATGGCAAGAATAAGCGGAGGAAAACCAAAGAAAAATAAAAAGGAAGAAGAAATAAAGCAAGAGAGATTATTTTAAATTAAATACAAAAAAGGGGAGACCCGATTGCTCGAGGTCCCCCCATAAAAACTGATAGATTAACTATCAGTAATGGCTAATATAACAAATGAAAAAAAACTTGTCAAGAAGCAATTTAGCTTTGGTTCATGATTATCTTAAAGAATATGGAGGTGCCGAAAGGGTTTTGCTGGCTTTGCACGAGATTTGGCCAGAGGCGCCGATTTACACTATTTATTGGAAAAAAAATTCGCCTGCAGGGAAAGCTTTTGCCGGAGCAAAAATTATTCAAAGTTGGTTTGGGTATTTGCCATTTTGCGATAAATTAATTAGCCCTTTACGGTTCTTAATTCCTTTAATTTGGAGAAGTTTTGATTTTTCAAAATATGATTTGGTAATTTCTTCTGCCAGTTGGGCAATGACTAAAGGTTTTGTTTCGGAAAAAACAAAGGAAATTTGCTATTGTCATACGCCCCCTAGATATCTATATGGTTATGAAACTTCCAAAAATTGGCAAAAAAACCTAATGATTCGGGTTTATGCCTTAATTGTTAATCATTTTATGCGTCAGTATGATTTTCGTCGGGCGCAGAAGGTAACATTTTTTGTAGCCAATAGCCGGGAAGTACAAAAAAGAATCAAGAAGTTTTATCGAAGGGAAAGCATGGTAATAAACCCACCGATAGAAAACTTAAAACTTAAATCTAAAAACTTAAAACTAAATGTCAAATTTCAAAATTATTTTTTAACCGGAGGAAGGTTGGAAAAATCCAAGAATTTTGATTTGATAATTGGGGCATTTAATGAGCTAGGATGGTCTTTGAAAATTTATGGCCGGGGAAGTCAGGAAAAATATTTGCGCCAGATTGCCGGAAAAAATATTGAATTTTTAGGCTGGATTTCTGAAGAAGAAAAATGGCGTTTTTTGACAGAATGCAAAGCTTTTATTTGCGCCGCGGCCGATGAAGATTTTGGAATTACTCCAGTTGAGGCCCAGGCTGCTGGTCGGCCAGTAATTGCCTTTCGGGGAGGGGGCTATTTGGAAACAGTTGTTGAAGGAAAGACAGGAGAATTTTTTGATAAACTGACCATTGAAGACATAGTTGAGACTTTGAGGAATTTTAAACCGGAAAAATATAAACCCGAGGATTGTCGAAAACAGGCAGGAAAATTTGATAAAGCGAATTTTGCCAAAAAAATCAAAAATTTTGTCAAAAAAGTGGTATAATCAGGAACGGGAAAATATGAGAGTCAGGATTGAGAAAATCAGAAAGCGGGATCTACCCGCTTTTTATTCTTTATTTAAAAAGGCCCTTTTGGAAGATTTTAAGGAGTATTCTCCTGAGGTGGCTGAATTTCAGTGGAAAAGACACCGAAAAAGTAACCTTTTACGCTGGGTAAAACAGGGAGAGGAATATTTGTTTGCCGCCAAAGATAAGAAAGGAAAAGTGGTTGGTATTTTGGCTTCTCAAAGGATAGTTGGGGGCGTTTCCCATTGTGATTGGTTGATTGTCTCCAAAGAGCATCGCGGCCAAGGAATTGGCAAAAGGCTGCTTAGTTTTTGGGAAAATTGGGTTAAAAGAAATAAAGGCCATATGTTAACAGTTAGTTGTAGCCGAAGAAATCTTGGGTATTATAAAAAACTCGGTTTTAAAAAATATGGCTATTTGCAACAGGGATATTTTGGGGAAAATGATTACGAATTATTTAAAAGAATAGGAGAATTTAATAAAAAAAGCTTGAAAGTTTAATTATGCCTGAGTTGCCCGAAGTTGAGACAATTAAACGAGTTTTAGAAAAAGCAATTGTTGGCAAAAAAATCAAAAATATTGAAGTTCGAAAAACAAAAATTTTTCAGGGAAAGCCGGAGGAAATAATTGGCAGAAAAATTGAGGGAATAGAGCGTCAGGGAAAAATGCTGATAATTAAGCTTTCTGGAGATAAGGCGTTGGTGGTTCATTTTAAGTTGACTGGACAAATGGTTTGGGTTCCTGAGGCGGGGGAGCAGGTAATTGTTGGTCATCCAATTCCTTTTGCTGGGACCCAGTTGCCGGCAAAAACGACTCATGTGATTTTTGAAATTGACGGGGGAAAACTTTTTTACAATGATTTAAGACAGTTTGGGTGGATAAAACTAATTGAAAATTTAAAATTTAAAATTGAAAATTTAGAAAAGTTAGGACCTGAGCCGTTTGATAAGGAGTTTACGGTGGAGTATTTGGAGGGGATTTTTTCGAGGAGCGCAAAGCCGATAAAGCTGGTTTTGATGGACCAAACAAAAATTGCCGGTGTAGGGAATATTTATGCCAATGAGGCTTTGTTTGAAGCCGGGATTTTGCCAACAAGACCGGCAAAGAAATTAAGAGATGAAGAAATTAAGAAATTAAGGGAGGCAATTATTAAGGTTTTGGAGGAGGGAATAAAATATGGCGGCTCTTCGGCAAAAGATGAGGCTTATATTAAACCAACAGGAGAACCAGGAGGCTATCAGCAGCATTTTCGGGTTTATCAGCGGGAGGGGGAAAAATGCCCGAAATGCGGAACGATTATTAAAAGGATAAATTTGGGGGGAAGAGGAACTTTTTGGTGCGAGAAATGCCAGAAATAAATCTTAAATGTTAAATCTTAAATCTAAAAACTACAACTTAAATCTTAAAACTTTACAAAAAACTAGCATTTAATTTATGATTTTAAAATCTTTAGGTCTCCAAAATTTTCGCAATTATTCTCAAAAAGAATTTATTTTTTCTCCGGGAACCACTTTGGTTGTTGGCCCAAATGCTTCAGGAAAAACCAATCTTTTGGAGGCAATTTTCCTGCTGGCGACCGGTAAAAGTTTTCGGGCAGAGTTAGAAAGCGAAATGATTGGATACAATAGACAAATGTCAAATGTCAAATGTCAAATGTCAAATGGGGACGTTTTGGAATTAATCTTAACACGCGGAGAAATTAATGGCGAGAAAACGGCTAAAAAAATTTGTAAGATAAATGGAGTTAATAAAAGACTGGGGGATTTTGTGGGCAATTTGCGGGTTGTTTATTTTGGGCCTGAGGATCTGGAATTGGTAACCAACTCGCCAGCTATCAGAAGGCGATATTTGGATATGGTTTTGTCTCAAGTTGATCGGGAATACGCCCGGGCCTCTTTGTCTTACGAAAAAGGTTTGCGGGCCAGAAACAAAGTTTTGGAGGCAATAAGAGAAACCGGCGCTCCCCGAACCCAGCTTTATTTTTGGGACCAGCTTTTAATAAAAAATGGGGAGCTGATCACTAAAAAGAGGGAAGAGTTAATTGAATTTTTCAATAAATACCAATATCCAATAAGTACCAATAAGTACCAATGTCAAATAAATACCAATGCTCAATTTTGTTTAGAATACGATAAAAGTGTAATTTCCCCTGGGAGATTGGAGCAATATAAAGAGGAAGAAGTAGCGGCAGGGACGACTCTAGTTGGTCCTCACCGGGATGATATCAAATTTAAAATTAAAAACACCTCGGATGGTGGCAGGCTGGAGCGAAGCGGAAGCGATGACTCCTCCGAGGTGAATAGGTTTAGAGATCTTTCAGCCTATGGCTCAAGGGGTGAACAAAGATTAGCAATTTTGTGGCTAAAACTGGGAGAGCTGGCTTTTGTGAAAGAAAAAACCGGCGAGCTTCCGGTATTGCTTTTGGATGATATCTTTTCTGAATTGGATTCCCAGCGTCGAAAAGTCGTTTGGAGTTTAGTTGGCAACCAACAAACAATAATTACCACCACTGATTTACATTTAGTTGAACCTGAGAGTAAGGAAAAAATGAATATAATTAATCTAGGAATTTGAAGGTGGAGAGGATGAGGTCGTAGGTGGAAATTACTTCTTTTACCAGGTCATCGTTTAGGTTAAACTTTTCATAATATTCTACCTCATTATTATAACAAGAGGCGTCACAACTGCCATCAAGACCTGCACCAAAACTTGACCAAAGTTTATCAACTTTATCAAAGGCATTATGGGGAAATATCTTAAATGAGATTTCAATAATCTTATTTTCATTCATAAAGCCAACCTTATAATAATAATTTGTTAGAGACACATCAAATCCATCGAATTCAATTATTTTCAATCCACATTTTTTCTGGATAGTTTTAATCCCGCTAATATCGATTTTATTTCCGAGCGCCCTGGCAAACAAAATAAAATCGTCCTTGACCTCCTTCTTATAGTCATCGGCGAGAATACAATCAGGCTGCTCGTTGATTTTAGACAGGATAAGTAGTTGTTTTTGGAGTAAATTTTGATTTTCGGCTAATATTCCACATGTTGAAGGGCAACCACCGCTTTTTTGGTATTCTTGATATTCATCAATAATCTCTTGTTTAGTTTTCGCTGAGATATTGGTTTGTTTACTTGAGATAAGGTTATCAAGATATGATGGATATTTGAATTCAAATCTATACTTTTCATTTCTATATGTTTTCCAGTTGGCGGTGGGATTAGTTGTTGAAGTGGGAATTGGGACTTCTGGGGTTGGGGTGATTTTGGCAATTGGGGGAACTGGAACGGGTCTTGGTTTGGCAAGAGATTTGCCAAGGAGAAAACCACCCAAAGCGGCAACAACAACCATCAAAACAAAGGTGGCGATTATGGAAGAAGGGAATTTGGGAGTTTGAGGTTTTAGAGAAGAGGTTGGTTCAGGAATGGTCGAGGTAGATTGTTGGTTCATATAGCTTTATAATAATCTAAATACCACAAAATGCAAGAATTTAAGGAAGAAGAATTAAAGAAATTATTTAAGCCTGCAAGAAATTCAACAAAAGAAGACAATGGAAGGGTGACGATTATTGGCGGGTCGAGTTTGTTTCATGGGGCGCCGATTTTGGCTTTGAAAACTGCCTCGCGGATTGTTGACATGGTCTTTTTTTCTTCGCCCGAACCTTCGGTTGGCAAAGTGGCGGAAAAGATAAAATCCCAACTTGGTTCTTTTATTTGGGTCCCGTTTGCAGAGGTTGGGGAGTATATTCAAAAATCGGATGCGGTTTTGATTGGTCCGGGGCTGATGCGCTACCGAAGTGAAATTCAAAGTTCAAAGTGCAAAGTTAAAAATTTAGGTGATAAGGTTGGTTTGGAGACGAAAAAAATTACAGAAACGCTTTTGCAACAATTTCCCCAAAAGCAGTGGGTGATTGATGCTGGAAGTTTGCAGGTGATGGACCCTCGGTTTATCCCTCAAAATGCGATATTGACCCCGAACAGGAAAGAATTCGAAATGCTTTTTAAATTCAAAATTCAAAATGCAAAATGCAAAATGATAATTCAAAATTCAAAATTAATTAAATCCTTAAAAGAAAACTCTCGAAAATATAATTGCACCATTGTCTTAAAACTTGCCCAGACAATTGTTTGCTCGCCTGAAAGATGCGTGGTGATAGAAGGAGGGAATGCCGGGCTAACAAAGGGAGGGACGGGTGATGTTTTAGCGGGTTTAACTGTTGGCTTGGCGGCAAAAAATCCACCATTTTTGGCCGCCTGCGCCGCCTCTTTTGTTTTAAAGAAAGCCGCTGATGAACTATATAAAACAGTTGGTTTTGCCTACAACGCTGATGATTTATCAGAAAAGATTCCTGAAGTCATAGGAGAATATTGGCGTTAATACCCAGGGTGTGGTTACACCTTAGAGGTGGTACTAAACTTGATTTTTGCGGAAAATGTGCAATAATTAAGGCTAAATGTACTTTCCGAAATTTGAAATTACCAACAAAATTCTTATTAATATCGGAATAATCGAAGCCTGCAAAGAAATAATTGAAAACGCCCCTTTGGTTCCTGCTTACGAAAAGAAATTTAAAGATGAAGTTACTGCCCGAACAGTTTATCACGCTACTCGTCTTGAGGGAAATGAGCTTTCTTTAGCCGAAACCCAAAGGATTATAGAAGGAGGAAAGGCTACTGGAGGGGAAAGAGACGTTCAAGAGGTTATTAATTACCGAAATGTTTTGAAATACCTGGAAGAAATTTCCCGCGAAGCCCAAAAAGATCAAACCTTTATTTTTACCCAAAATCATCTTTTAAAAATTCATTCTTTAGTCACAGAAAGAATTATTCCCAAAAATGAAACCGGGCATTATCGCCAAAAAGAAGTGGTTTTAAAAGATTCACTCAGCGGCGAGGTGGTTTTTCATCCGCCTCCAGCTTTGGAAGTTCCTTACTATCTTGATGAATTTTTGAACTGGTTAAACAAAGTTAAAAATGAGGAGATCCACCCGGTTTTAGTTGCCGGAATTTCTTTATATCTTCTTTATTCAATTCATCCCTTTGTTGAGGGTAATGGCCGGACTGCCCGGGGTTTTGCTAGCTTGATTTTATTTGTCAAAGGTTATGATGTCAGAAGGTTTTTTTCCTTGGAGGAATATTTTGACGCCCATTCTGAGGATTATTACCAAGCTTTGGAGAAAACCGACCAAACTCATTCCCAGATTTTTCAAAGAGATTTGACCCCCTGGCTGGAATTTTTTACTCTAGCTTTAGCCTCAGAACTTTCTAAACTTAAAGAAACAATTAAAGATTTATCAGTTGACGGAAAATTAAAGCAACTTTTAGGGGGAAAACAAGTTCAACTTTCAGAAAGGCAGGTAAGATTAATGGACTATATTGCCGAGACCGGCCAAATCAAAATGACTGAGGCAAAAGAAATTATTCCCATGGTTTCAGAAGATACTTTGCTGCGTGATTTACATGATTTGATTAAAAAGGGTATACTTAAAAAGAAGGGGACAACCAAAAAGGCAATCTATATTTTGAGGATTAAAAAAGAGGGCAGTTTGTGAAACCAACTGAGCCACAATTTATTTATATGATTTTGGTTTTACCAACTTTATTCGGTTTGACTTTAGTTGGTGAGGGTTTGAACAAAGTTATAAGAGATGAAAAAGCCGGGTGGATTTCTATTTTTTTTGGAATTTTATTTATTTTAGTAGTAGTTTTTTTCTTTGTCTTTTTTGTTACCAATTTTCCAAGTCAATGACATTTGAGAAATTTGCTAATTTTTTAGCCCAACTTGAAAAAACTTCTTCTCGGCTAAAAATTACCGAGATTTTGGCGGACTTGCTAAAGCAAGCTGATTTTAAAGAAATTGACAAAATTTGTTATCTTTCCTTGGGCCAACTTGCCCCATTATATGCCGGAATCGAGTTTAATTTAGCGGAAAAAATGATGATTAAAGTTTTGGCCCAAGCTTTTGGAGCAAGAGAGGAACAGGTTCAAAAAGAGTACAAAAAAGTGGGGGATTTGGGGGAAACGGCATATAAATTAAAAATTCCAAATTCCAAATTCCAAATTCCAAATAAATTACAAATTCAAAATTCAAAATTAACAGTTAATCAGGTTTACGAGAGGCTTTTGGAGATAGCAAAAGAAGGAGGGGAGGGGTCGGTGGAAAGAAAAATTAACAAAATGGTTACTTTAATAAATGAACTTGATCCCTTAAGTTCAAAATATGTGGTGAGAATTCCTTTGGGCCGGTTAAGGTTGGGATTTTCCGAACTGACAATTTTAGACGCTTTGTCTTGGATGTTAGTTGGCGACAAATCAGTTCGGGAAAAAATAGAACAGGCTTTTAATGTTCGGGCAGATATTGGCCAAATTGCCAAAGAGTTAAAAGTCCAAAGTTCGAAGTTAAAAGTTGAAAAAATAATTGAGGAATTAGTCAAGATAAAGCCTCAATTGGGAGTGCCAATTATGCCGGCTTTATGTCAAAGATTGCCAACAGCCGAGGAAATGATTAAGAAAATGACCTCCGATACCGTTCGGGGTAAAGCGCTGGTCGCTGCCGAGCCCAAATTTGACGGAACGCGGTTGCAGATTCATTTTAGCCGAGCCAAAAAATGGGAAACAAAAGAGGAGCAGTTGGGATTTGATTTTCAGCCTAAAGTTTTTGTTCAAACTTTTACCCGGAATTTGGAGAACACCACCAATATGTTTCCCGATTTAGTTAGGGTTGCCCCCGAGGAAATAGAAGCCAAAGAGGTGATTTTAGACAGTGAAGCAATAGGTTATGATCCCAAAACAGGCAAATTTTTGCCTTTTCAGGAAACAATTAAAAGAAAAAGAAAATATGAGGTGGGGACAATGGCCCAAAAAATTCCTTTAAAATTTTTTTGTTTTGATATTTTGTTTAAAGACGGCCAGAACTTATTAAATGTGCCTTTTGAACAAAGAAGAAAAATTTTGGAAAAAGTTCTTCCTCCTTCCAATAAAACCATTGTTCTTACTCCGCAAATTTTGACTCAATCAACCGACCAATTAAGAAAATATCACGACGAGCAAAAAGCAAAAGGGCTTGAAGGTATTGTGGTTAAGAAATGGCAGGCGCCGTATGATCCGGGAAGAAGGGGTTATACCTGGGTGAAGTTTAAGGAAGAGGAAACTAAAAAAGGTGGGGGATTGGCAGACACTTTGGATTGCGTGGTTATGGGGTATTATAAAGGGAGAGGAAAAAGGGCGGGTTTTGGCATTGGGGCTTTTTTGGTGGGAATTAGGGAAAACGAAAATTCTGACACCTTTTTAACTATTTCTAAAATTGGAACAGGTCTTTCTGATGAACAATGGAAGGAATTAAAAGTTGAAAGCGAAAAATTAAAAGTTAAAAGTAAACCAAAGCAATATAAAGTAAACAAGAATCTAGAGGCCGATGTTTGGTGTGAGCCAAAGATTGTGGTGGAGATTCAAGCGGACAATATTACTGTTTCTCCGGTCCATACCGCTGGTTTGGCCTTAAGATTCCCAAGATTGGTAAGATTCCGCCACGATAAGTCTGCAGAAGAGACAACTACTTTGGCGGAAATAAGAAAACTTTACCAACTCCAAAAGAAAGGGTAATTAAAAATTTTAATTCTTTCCTATAAGTATGGAATTAGTTGCCGATCTTCATCTTCACAGCAAATACTCACGCGCAGTATCCCAGCAGATGGTGATTCCGGAAATAGCAAGATGGGCGGCCAAAAAAGGAATTGGCCTGGTAGGAACAGGGGATTGGACTCACCCTTTGTGGTTAAAAGAACTTCAGACAAATTTAGAGGAGGCAGGGGAAGGGATTTATAAATTAAAATGTCCAATGTCCAATGACCAATTTTCAAAAGGAAACGATGTTCGTTTTTTGCTTTCAACCGAGATTGCCAGCATTTATTCTCAGGGAGGGAAATTGAGAAGAATTCATACTTTGGTTTTTGCCCCAAATTTTGAAACAGCGGAAAAAATAAATGAGAAATTAAGCTTGGCCGGAGTAAATTTGATGAGTGATGGCCGGCCAATAACAGGTTTATCGGTTAGGCAATTGGCAGAGATTGTTTTTTCTGTTTCCAACGATTGTTTGGTCATTCCCTCTCATGCCTGGACGCCTTGGTTTGGAATTTATGGAGACAAAGGGGGTTTTAATAGTTTAAAAGAAGCTTTTGGGAATTTGGAAAAAAATATTTATGCCATTGAAACCGGGCTTTCCAGCGATCCGGCCATGAACTGGCGAATTAGCGAATTAGATAACAGAAGCATTGTTAGTTTTTCTGATGCCCATTCGCCACCAAAAATAGGCCGGGAAGCAACGGTGTTTGAGATTTCTGATAGCCTAAGGTTAAGCTACGAAGTAATTCGTCAATCGTTATTAGGCGGCGATGCCCGTTACGTCAAACGTTCAACGTCAAACGATACAAGCTTCGATGACCAAAACCAAAAACTAAAACCGAGGATTGCCTACACCATTGAGTTTTATCCGGAGGAGGGGAAATATCATTATACCGGGCACCGGAATTGTAAAGTTAAGCAGTCACCGGCGGAGACTAAAAAGCTGGGAGAGATCTGCCCAGTTTGCGGAAAACCTTTGACGGTTGGGGTAATGCAGCGCGTCGAGGAACTGGCAGGACGCGAAATCAAAAGTCAAAAGTCAAAAGTCGAAAGCGGAGCGGTGATGATTTATGACGAAGAAAAGAAAAGGCCCCCTTATTTTATGTTGGTTCCTTTAATGGAGATTTTGACTGAAGCAAAAAGTTATGGATTTTCAGAACAAAATATTATAAATGAGTATAATTTGTTAACAGAGACTTTTGGCTCGGAATTTGCTGTTTTATTAAAGACTCCATTGGAAAAAATTGCCAAAATCGTCGGGGAGCGGGTAGTGGAGGGAATTAAAAAGGTTAGAAGTGGCGAGATAGTTGTTGACCCAGGTTATGATGGGGTTTTTGGAACGGTAAAAATTTGGTCTCGCGAGTCCGTTCAAGGTAAGTCTGAAGAACAAAAGCAGATGAGCTTATTTTAAAGCATTGACATTTGTCTTAGTATCCTAGTATCTTAGTATCATAATATTTATATTTTTTTGAGGGAGGTGAGAAAAAATGGCTGAAAAGAAATCAGATTCCAATTTAATGGCGGCCTTGTCCTATCTTTGGATTTTATCGGTGGTGATGCTTCTTTTGAAAAAAGAGGATAAATTTGTTGTCTTCCATGCCAAACAGGGATTAGTGCTTTTTTTGGCCTCAGTAGTGGCAAATTTCATTCCCTTTTTAGGATGGTTTTTGATTAACCCAGTTTTGATTATCGCGATGATTGTTGGTTTTGTTATGGCGATTCAAGGGAAAGAATTTAAAATGCCCTTGGTTGGTGATTTGGCGGAAAAAATAAAAATTTAAAATGACCTTTATGCTTTTTGAAGATCGAAAAGAAGCAGGGAAAAGATTAGCAAAGAAATTAATGGCAGAAGCCGAAGGGCAAGAAGGAATTGTTTTGGCAATACCTCGAGGAGGAATTGTTGTTGGCAAAGAAATTTCCCAGAAATTAAACTTTCCTTTAGATGTTTTAGTGACCAAAAAAATTCCTGCTCCCCAAAATCCGGAGTTGGCTATAGGAGCTGTCGGCGAAGGGGGAATTGTTTTTTTTGATGAAAACCTTTGCCAAAACCTTTGTGTTACCCCGGCTTATAAAAGGAAAATTATTGAGGAAAAGAAAAAAGAACTTGAAGACAAGAAGAACTTTTTCAGAAAAGGAAAACCACCTTTGGATTTAAAAGATAAAACGGTAATTTTAACTGACGATGGTGTGGCTACCGGGGCAACAATGTTAGCGGCTGTCAGGGTGGTCAAAACGCAAAAACCAAAAGAAATAATTGTGGCAGTTCCGGTTGTTGCTTTAGATACTTTGCCAAAACTTCAGGCGGAGGCAGACAAAGTGATTTACCTTGAAGCGCCGGAAATGTTTTTTGCGGTAGGACAGTTTTATGAGAAATTTAATCAGGTAACTGACGAAGAAGTCTTAAAAATTTTAAATTTTAAATAGTAAATTTTAAATTTACATTTTAAATTGTAAATAGATGGAAGTTAAAACGAAGAGCTTTGACAAAGAAGAATTTAAAAAAAGACTTTATAACTTTGTTCTCAAACTAATAGAATTCATTGATAATTTGCCCAAAGATAGGGTTTCTTTTATAATTGGAGATCAACTTTTAAGAAGTGGAACAAGCATTTTAGGAAATTATATAGAAGGACAATCGGCAGGATCAAGAAAAGAGTTTTTAGTTTTTATCCAACATTGTCTTAAATCAACTAACGAAAGTAAGGTTTGGATAGCGATACTGCGTGATTCAGGTAGGTCGTCCAAGGAGAAGGTGGAGTGGTTTTTAAAAGAGCTTGATGAATATTCGAACATCTTTGCCTCAACCATATTGACTCTTAAAGGTAAAAAATCAATTTGAAATCTTAAATGTAAATTTACAATTTTAAATTTTAAATTTAATATGAAATTAATAGTAGGTCTTGGCAATCCTGGTCCAAAATACCAAAACACCCGGCATAATCTTGGGTTTATGGTTTTGGATAAATTGGCAAAAAAACTTACTCCGGCGGGAAAAACGAATTGGCGGTTTGAGCAAAAATCAAATTCTTTAATTTTGCCAGTAAATTCCGAGTTGGTTCTTGCCAAACCCCAAACTTTTATGAACGCCTCCGGCTTTGCCGTCAAAAACCTAATTACTAATTACCCAATTACTAATTACTCCAGCCTTTGGCTGGTCCATGATGATGTTGATTTGCCTTTAGGTAAATTAAAAATTCGTTTTGGTGGTGGAAGTGCCGGTCATCATGGGGTTGAATCTATAATCCAACAGTTGGGAACAGATGAGTTTTGGAGAATAAGGGTAGGAATCGGAAAACCAATTCAAAATTCAAAATTCCCTCCGAATCGGAGGGTTCAAAATTCAAAATCAGTGGAAGAGTATGTGCTTGAAGAATTTGGAGAAAATGAGTTAGGAGAATTAAAAAATATGCTTAAAAAAGCAGTGGAGGCAATAAAATTAGCTTTAAAAAATGGACCCCAAAAGGCGATGAATATGTATAATTAATTTATGAAAAAAATAAACAACTTAATTAAAATTTTAACCTATTCTGATGTATTGATAATTAGCGGTTGGGGCTTAGTGAGTCCGATTTTTGCTGTTTTTGTTACCTCGCAAGTCCAAGAGGGAAATTTGGAGCTTGTTGGTTTGGCGATGGCAGTTTTTTTGATTTTGAAATCTTTGGTCCAAATTCCCGTTGCCAGATTTATTGACAAGAGAAAAGGAGAGATTGACGACATGATTGTAATGGCCGCCGGAACCTTAATTGTTAGCATTGTGCCATTTTTATACGTTGGGGTAAAAACTCCGGCCCAGGTTCTTTTTCTTCAGTGCCTTTATGGAATTGGAGCGGCAATGATTACTCCGGGTTGGTATGCTATTTTTACCCGCCACATTGATCCCCACCAGGAAGCTCAAGAGTGGGGAATATATAATTCAATGACTTCTTTGGGAGCAGCCTTAGCTGGGGCCTTAGGTGGCTTTTTTGCTGAGAAATTTGGATTTCAGCTGCTTTTTATTATTGTGGGAACAATCTGTATTGCCGGCACCTCTTTTTTATATTTTGTCTATCAAGACTTAAGAACAGCGGCACAAAGGCAGAAAAGTTGAGGAGTGAAGAGATTGATTTTGCTATAATTGGCTTGTGCAAGCTTCAAATAATCAAAATCAACCCCAAAAAATTGGCCAGATTTTGGCAAATTTTAATCCCTTGAAAGATAAATATATTTCCCGGGAATTCCAAAAATATGGATATGATTTGGCAGTGGAATTGGGGGATTTAGCCCATAAGTCTTTATATATCAAACTTGCCAAAGAAACCCCCAGAGCAATTTTGGAAAAAGCGAGAAATTTTGTCAAAGATGCTAAGGCAAGAAATAAGGCTAAATTGTTTATGTGGAAGTTAAAAGAGTTGAGAAATGGCTGATGTTTTTATAGGAACATCCGGTTTTTCTTATTCCCATTGGAAAGGAGTTTTTTATCCCCAAAATTTGCCTCAAAAAGACTGGTTTGAATTCTATTGCCAAAATTTTTCTACTGTTGAAATAAATTCTTCTTTTTATCATTTGTCAAAAAAGACTACTTTTGAAAAATGGAGAAGGGAGGCGGGCTCCAACTTTGTTTTTTCTGTTAAAGGCTGGAGATGGATTACCCATATCAAAAAATTAAAAAATTGTCAGGAGGAAGTTAGAAAGTTTTTTGAGGGAGCGAATGGGTTAAAAGCCAAAAGCTTAAAGCTTAAATCTAAAAACTACAACTTAAATCTTAAAAATAAAGATATAATTTTGTGGCAATTACCACCGAATTTGGCTTTCGATGAACTCAGGCTAAAAAAGTTTTTAGAACTGCTTCCTGGAAATTGGCACTATGCTTTTGAACTTCGCCATCAAAGCTGGGGGAATGAAAAAACCTGGGAAATTTTGCGGCAATATAACGCGGCAGTAGTTTTTCAAGATTATCCTGAATGGCCGATTTTTGAGGAAATTACTGCTGATTTTGTTTATTTAAGATTTCATGGCAAGACAAATTTATATTCTTCCTGTTATACTAAAGAAGAGCTTAAAGAATGGGCGGAGAAAATTAAAATTTGGTTGGGACAAGGGCTTGATGTTTATGCCTATTTTAATAATGATGCGATGGGGTGGGCGGTGGAGAACGCCAAAACACTTAAAATTCTAAGCACTAAATCCTAAATTCTAAACAATGTCAAAAATTTTAAATCACAATTTTCCAAACTGGTTTGAGCTGGATCTGTATAGTTTTAAATTTAAGATTTTGGAACTTGTGATTTGTTTAGAATTTAGATATTAGAAATTAGAATTTGAGTTTTATGCTTAAAAAAGAAATTACCGGTCATTTGATTGTCAGTTTAATTTGGCTAGTAGCTGTCAGTCTCCTGCGTTGGTATTTGAAATGGGATTTGGTTTGGTTATGGTTGGGAACTTTATTTGGCACGTTTTTGTTGGATTTAGATCATCTGATTTATTGGTTTTTTACCCACCCAGAAAAACAAGATTCCCAAATGGCCAAAATGCTTTGGCAAAAAAAAGATTTTAAAGGCTTGGTTTTACTTCTGGAAAGATATCATGACATTCATACTCGATTGATTTTCCATTCCGCTTTATTTCAGATAATTTTTTTGTTTTTTAGTTTTTATATTTTCACTTCTTCCGGCAGTTTTTTTGCTTCAGGTTTGGCGGCAGGAATGAATTTACATTTGTTAAAAGATGAATGGGGAGATTATTTTGAAAACCCAACCCACTTAAATGACTGGCTTTTTTGGCAGGTTAAAAAGGAAATTTCTTCGGAAACGCAAAAAATTTATTTAGTAAGCGTGAGTGCCATATTTGGGATTCTTTCTTTAATGGTTTAAATTGGGGCTTCCCGCCATACCTTAGCACTCGACTTTTCAATTCTATTCGAATACGTTTCGTGCTACGGTTTTTGGCGGGTGCGGGGCGAACTCGACGTAGTTCGCCCCTTGACAACCCCCACTAGGGGGGTTTATAATATTCAAATTAAAAATGAAAAGTGAAAAAAGAAAAGTTCATGGGAAAGAAATAGTGAATCGGATAAATTATATTATTGGCCATCTTAAAGCCAATTTAAAGATGGTGGAGGAGGGAAGATATTGTATTGATATTATCCACCAAAATGAGGCGGTAATTGCCGCTTTAAGAAAAGTCAATGAGATTATTTTAAAAAATCATTTGGACACTTGTGTGACGGAGGCGGTGAGGGGAAAAAGCGAGGAAGAAAGAAAAAAAGTTTTTGAGGAATTGATGGAGGTTTATAAGAAAATAAAATGACGAAAAAATGTTGCCAGCCGATTAAACAAAAAGAGCCATTGGGTTTTCTACCCGGTTTGTTATATGGTTTATTGCCCCACGCTTTTTGTATTGCCTTTGTGGTTTTTTCAATTATTGGGTCGACTATCGCAACCACGGTTTTTAGAAGGTTTTTGTTTGTCCCCTATCTTTTTCAGATTTTAATTGGTATTTCTTTTGCCTTTGCCACAATTTCGGCCATTTTTTATTTGAAAAGAAAAAATTGTCTTTCCTTACTAGGGATTAAGACTAATAAGACCTATTTGTCAGTTTTATATGGGCTAACCGTTGGGGTTAACTTGTTATTTTTTATGGTGATTTTTCCTTTGGCGACCAATATAAAATCAAAAAATGCTTCGGTGGTGCTTTCTGCTCAAACAAAAACTTCTTTTGTTAGTCTGCGGGTAGCTATTCCTTGCTCGGGCCATGCTCCTTTAATTTCCCAAGAACTTCAAAGAATTCCCGGAGTTGTTGAGGTAAAATTCCGTTTACCCAACCTTTTTGATATTAAATTTGACCAAAGCAAAACTTCTTTGGAGCAAATCTTAAATCTTGAGGTTTTTCGGACATATAAAGCCGAAGTGGAAAAATGAAACAAATCTTAAAAATCTCCGGCATGCATTGTGCTTCTTGCGTGGCAAATATTGAAGGTTCCCTTAAAAAGGTGGTAGGGGTCAAATCCGCCAATGTTAATTTTGCCGCAGAAAAACTTTTTTTAGAATTTGATGAAAGTAAAATAGGCATCGCTGAAGTTCAAAAGATTATTGAGGGGTTAGGATACAAAGTAGCAGAAGAAACTGCTAAGGAAGAAACGGAAGACCGTCTTAAAAAGCGATTTATTTTCGCCTTAATTTTTAGCTTGCCGATTATTTATATAGTAATGGGCAAGATGTTGGGCCTGCCGATGCCGAAGTACGAGGCTACTATTCAATTTGTTTTCGCCACCACCGTCATTATTTCTGCTTTTGATATTTGGAAAATGGGTTTTAAAAACTTAGTGGGGCTTTCTCCTAATATGGATTCTTTGATTTTTATTGGGACGGCTGTCGCTTATTTTTATAGTGTTTTGGGGATGTTGGGGGAGGAACTGTATTTTGAAAGCAGCGCTTTGATTTTAGTTTTTGTTTCTTTGGGGAAATATCTTGAGGCAAAAACTAAAGGAAAAACAAGCGAGGCGATTAAAAGGTTGATTGGGCTTCAACCCAAAACCGCAACGATGTTGCGGCAAATTCCAAATTCCAAATCCGAAATTCGAAACAAATTTCAAATTCAAAATTCTAAATTACAAACTGAAGATTACGAAGAAGTGGAAATTCCTATTGAAAAAGTTCAAGTTGGGGATATTATTTTAGTTAAACCCGGGGAGAAGATTCCTGTTGATGGGATTGTTGTTGATGGTTATTCTGGCGTTGATGAAAAAGCAATTACCGGGGAAAGCATTCCCGTGGAAAAGAAAATTGGGGATGAGGTAATCGGCGCCACTATTAATAAAACCGGGGTTTTAAAAATTAGAGCAACTCGGGTTGGCAAAGACACGATGTTGGCCCAGATTATAAAAATTGTTGAGGAGGCAATGGGTTCTAAAGCACCAATTCAACTTTTAGCCGATAAAGTCTCGTTTTATTTTGTTCCGGGAGTAATGGCGGTGGCAGTTTTGGCGGCAATTTTTTGGCTTTTTGCTGGTCAACCTTTAAGTTTTGCTTTAACCACATTTGTGGCTGTTTTAATTATCGCCTGTCCTTGTGCTTTAGGATTAGCAACGCCAACGGCGGTGATGATGGGAACGGGTTTGGCTGCTCAAAATGGGATTTTAATTAAAAGTGGGAAAGCCTTAGAGATTGCCCAAGATGTGAATATAGTAATTTTTGATAAAACCGGAACGTTAACGAGAGGAGAACCAGTCGTGACGGATGTCACGGAAATTCCAAATTCCAAATTCCAAATTCCAAATATTTTACAGATTGCCGCGTCAGTGGAAAAAAATTCAGAGCATCCTTTGGCCCAAGCGATTGTCAAAAAAGCAAAAGAAGAAAATCTCAAGTTTGACGAGGTAAAAAATTTTCAGGCAATTCCGGGACAGGGAGTTTCGGCCACTTGGCAAGGTAAAAAAATTTTGTTGGGTACCAGAACACTGATGACAGACAATCTAATTGATCCGGAGCCGTTTGAAGAAAAAATGACCGAATTAGAAAATCAAGGAAAAACAGTAATGATGTTAGCCATTGATAAAGAAATTCTTGGCTTAATTGCTGTGGCTGATACTCTTAAAGATTATTCAGAAGAAGCAATCGAGATGCTTCATAGGATGGGAAAGGAGGTTGCTATTATTACTGGAGACAATAAAAGAGTTGGTCAAGCGATTGCTAATCAAGTTAATATTGATAAAGTTTTAGCCGAAGTATTACCCCAGGAAAAATCAGAAGAAATTAAAAAATTACAAAAAGACGGGAATATTGTCGCCATGGTTGGTGATGGGATAAATGATGCCCCGGCCTTGGCTCAGGCTGATTTGGGAATTGCCTTAGGTTCGGGAACTGATGTGGCAATGGAAACCGGAGAAATAGTTTTGGTTAAGGATGACTTGCGGGATGTGGTAACCGCAATTGATTTAAGCAGGTTTACCTTAAGAAAAATAAAGCAAAATTTATTTTGGGCTTTCTTTTATAATGTGGTTGGGATTCCGCTGGCAGCAGGCGCTCTTTACCCGTTCACCGGCTGGCTTTTAAACCCGGCAATTGCCGCTGCCGCCATGGCTTTTTCTTCAATTAGTGTAGTTTCAAATGCTTTACTGATGAAAAGATATTCTTCACACACCACGAGTGTGAAGGCTAGATTTTGAAAGGAGAGGAAAACATGGTTTTTAGACCGTTTCAAACTTATAAAAAAACAATAACTACCAAAAAATGAAAAAGTGGACGAGAAAGGAGAGAAAAAATATCTTAAGGAGATACTTGAATCTTTAAAGAAAAGAGAAAGAATTCAAATATTAGCGATTTCCAACGGAAGAGTTGTTGGAAATGGGGCAATGAGCATTCATGTTTATGAGAAATTTGGTTTTAAAGAGTGCGGAAGAATTCCTAAATCTCTTTTTTACAAAGGGGAATATGTGGATGAGATAGTGATGGTTAAAACTTTTGATTTATAGGACGAGGGCCTTACGTTTTAAAAGCTTTCTTTTTATAAACTTTTTTGTAATATCTTTGAGCAAAGCGGTGGGATTCATCGCGGATAGCTTGAAGAAATTGAAGAACAGGGGAATTAGCAGAAAGATTTAAAGCTTTCCAACCGGCAATTTTATTACCTAAAATTTTTGGGACAATAATGGTTTCCAATTCTTTTGCTAGACCCAAAAGGCCAATTTTACCGGCAAGATTTTTTTCTTTTAAAACCCCGAAAGCGCCGGAAATTTGGCCTTTGCCGCCATCAACTAAAATTACTTGGGGAAAAATCCATTCCCGATGAGCAAGACGTCTTTTTATAATTTGTTTTAAAGCTTCAACATCGTTTTGAAAAATCCCAATTATTTTAAATTGTCGGTATTGATCCGAAGCTGGTTCACCTTCAATAAAAGCAACCATTGAACCAACGGTAATTTCTTTTCCCAGATTAGAAACATCATAAGCTTCTATTCGGTGAATAATAAACGGGTCAAAACCTTGATAACGAATAAGCAAATCCTTTAATTGTTCAAGTTGTTTTTGGGTTTTTTCTTCCTCGGCGGATTTTGGCCTTTTTCCCAAAAGATATTGGATTGATTCAATTTGTTTTTTATAAATTTGCGCTTCCTCAAATTTTAATTCTTCTGCCGATTGCTTCATTTGTTTAGTCAAAAGATTAAGTAAGGGTTTGATTTGACCATTTAGAAAGAGGCGGATTTTTTTAATATTTTGGGAATAATTTTCAACTGGATTTATACAGGGAGCAGGGCAGAGACGAAGATGATAATAGAGGCAGGATTTGGGTATCTTAGGTAACTTAGGACAGGAACGGTATGGAAAGACTCTTCTTAAGAGTCTTAAAATTTCTTTTAAACTTTGCGCGGTCGGAAAAGGACCAAACCAGTCAGCTAAATTTTTCTCAATTTCCGGTTTTCTTAATAAATAAATTCTTGGATATTTTTCTTTACTTATGCCTACATATAAATATCTTTTATCATCTTTAAGTCTGACATTAAATTTTGGTTTGTAAATTTTTATTAATCTTGTTTCCAAAAGCAAGGCTTCCATTTCCGAGGAAACTACCTGAAAATCAATTTTTTCCACTAAATTTAAGAGATTTTGATGTCTTAACTCGTCGTTTTTATCGGTGAAATGATTTTTTACCCGATTTTTAATATTTATTGCTTTACCGACATACAAAACATTTTGGTTTTTATCCTTAAATAGATAAACTCCCGGAGATTTTGGAAGGTTTTGATATAACATTTAGAAATTAGAAATTAGAAACTCTTTTAGGTATTTTCCGGTCCAAGAATTTTGGTTTTTGGCAATTTCTTCTGGTGTTCCTTGGGCAACAAGATGACCGCCTTTTTCTCCTCCTTCCGGCCCTAAATCAATTACCCAATCTGCTTGTTTGATAATTTCCAAATTATGCTCAATAATAACGACCGTGTCGCCCCGTTCAACCAAAGCCTTTAAAACATAAAGTAATTTTTTTAAGTCAGCAAAATGAAGGCCGGTAGTTGGTTCATCCAAAAGATAAATTGTTTTTCCCTCGCTTTTTTTAACCAATTCTCTGGCTAATTTTAATCTTTGGGACTCGCCGCCAGATAATGTAGGGGAAGGCTGGCCTAATTGTAAATAATCAAGACCGATTTTTTCCAAAATTTGAAGTTTTCTGGTAATTGAAGGAATAGCAGAAAAAAATTCCAGGGCTTCTTTAATGGTTAAATCCAAAACTTGGGAAATGTTTTTTTCTTTGTATTCCACTTCTAAAACTTCATTTTTAAATCTTTTGCCGCCGCATTCTTCGCAGTTGACCCAAATGTCAGGCAAAAATTGCATTACCACCCTAATTTGGCCCTGGCCTTGGCAGGCTTCGCAACGACCACCTTCAGTGTTAAAAGAAAAATGGGTTGGGGTAAAGCCTTTAAGTTGGGCTTCCCGGGTTTGAGCAAAAAGATTTCTAATGTCGGTAAAAACGCCAGTATAAGTGGCCGGATTGCTTCTTGAAGTCCGGCCAATGGGAGATTGGTCGACCATCAGAACCTGGTTAAAATATTCTGCTCCTTCAAGTTTGGTAAATTTTCCTGGTTTTTCCGCATAATTATCGCCTAAGGCTTTTTTTAAAGCCGGATATAAAGTATCAATAATTAAACTTGATTTTCCCGAACCAGAAACACCAGTAACGACAGTCATTTTTCCTACAGGAATTTTGACGGCAATATTTTTAAGATTATGCTGGGAACAGCCGGAAATAGTTAACCAATTTGAAATTTGAAAATTAAAATTTGAAATTTGGTTACTGACTTTTTCTTTTCCAGAGAGGTATTTGCCTGTTAAAGAGCGCGGATTTTTCTTTATAGTTTCTGGAGGACCAACAGCAACCACAGAGCCTCCGTTTTTTCCTCCACCCGGGCCAAAGTCCACAATCCAATCAGCTGATTCTAAAACTTCCCGGTCGTGTTCAACCACAATCAGGGTATTACCCAA